>FSZM01000054.1_pt1 | contig 55331 bp, 54 predicted proteins | sample 1638831 | NCBI WGS metagenome assembly FSZM01 (sample SAMEA3914813, study PRJEB12502) | metagenome | biome: forest; material: soil | place: Canada | collected 2011-07-07 | depth 0.3 m
CCATAGTTTTTTCCGGATGCTTGGGTAGTTCTTTTTCCGTATCATCCGGCTCGATACGCCTTTCAGGCTGTTGACCAGATTGGAAACGGCAACCTTGGGCGGGTAGTTCACCAGCAGGTGAAGTTTGCTAGCCTCCCCCTTGGCGCGCCAAAACGCTGGTTGCCGATGTCAATTGTTTGTGCAACTTGCGCAAAAAAAGCCACACGCCGGCGATCACCACGGGCACCATCATGCCGGTCAGGATGTCAGGATTGACTGGAAGATTGCTTGCCTTTAACGCTTTGCCCGCGTAACCGACCAGTCCCAGCGTGTAATACGAGATCGCCACCACCGACAAACCTTCCACCGCTTGCTGCAGCCGCAACTGCTGGGCAGCGCGGGTGTCCAGCGATTGCAGGATCTTGCGGTTCTGGCCTTCCTGCTCAATGCCGACGCGGGTGCGCAGCAAATCGTTGCTGCGGGCGATGCGTTTGGCCAGCGTTTCCTGGCGCTGCGCCACCGAGGTGCAGGTATGCATCGCCGGGGCCAGCCGCCGGCCCATGAATTCGGCCAGGGTCTGGGTGCCTTCGATGCGCACTTCGCGCAACTCTTGGATGCGCGCCTGCACCAGGCTGAAATATGCTTGCGCGGCGGCAAAACGGTAGCTGTTGCTGACCGACAGCTTTTCCAGCCGCGCCGCCAGGCTGGTGATCTTGTGCAGCAAGCTTTGTTCTTCGTGCGGGCCGCTGGACTGGTGGTCGCCCTGCACCAGCGTGGCGGTCAGCTCGGCCAGTTCGTTTTCGATGCCGTTCAGCGCCGGCTGGGTGGCTTCGGCCTGAGGCAGGCCCAGCAGCGCCATCATGCGGTAGGTTTCAATTTCCAGCAGCCGGCCCACCAGGCGGCCGGCCTGCAACTCGCGCAGGTTCAGGTCACGCACGATGAAGCGGCTGAAACCGTCGGGCTGTATCAGGAAGTCGGTCCAGATCTGCGCGCCGCCGCCGACGTTGCTGCCGACCAGCGATTTGCCGGTGAACTGGGTGCGGATTTCTTCGTCATCGCCGTCGCTGCCGCTGCCCAGGGCGACATGCGAGGCAACGATGATCTTGCCATGTAGGCTGGCCAGCCATTCCTGCGGAACGTGCTGCAGGGGCGCCTGCTCGAAGGCTTGCTCCCAGCCCTGGCCGTTGGTGCCCCGTTCGACGAAGGTGTAGGTGGCGAATTCGGTATGGCACTCCCACTTCAGGCGGAAGCGGCCGAAGTCATGAAAAAAATAGCGCGCCTGCGCATGCGGCACCGGCACGCCGAAATGCAGGCACAGTTCTTCCAGAATGCGGTGCTGGGTGGCGCGGTGCTGCTTTTGCGACGGCTGCTCTTGCTGCACGTAGAGCGCGAAATGGGTCAGCGTTTCCGGCGCTTCCAGGTGCAGAAAGGGCCGCGAGTGGATTTCGGCCGACAAGGGCACTCGCATTGGATGGTTCAACTTGGCGAAATCGGCGTTCGCGCGGTAGACGGCAGACATGGCTTTTCCCCGGTTAGGTCATGACTAGGTGGACACAGTGAAGTTACTTCAGGCGCTGGCCGGTACCCAGGCCAGCAGGTCGGTCACGCCGATCTCGACACCGGCCTGTGTCAGCAGGGTCGAGACCTGGCCGCGGTGGTGCGTCTGGTGATTGAACAGATGCAGGACCACGCCGCCGAAGGGCTTGGTGTAGCGCTCGCCGTTCATGCGGGCGTAGCTAAATGGCTGCGCCAGGTCGGCCGCAGTGACCTGCGTCGCCCAAGCCGAGATGATGCCGTCGAGCCGGCGGCGCAGTGCCAGCAGCGCCGGCAGGTTGTCGGCGATGGGCTGTCCCAGCGCGCCGGGCATGGGCATGTCATGCGTCGCCGCCAGCGCCGGGAAGGCAGCGGGGTGATGGGTGAAGCGCTTCAGCCAGATCGTGTCCGCCACCGCAATGTGGCACAGCGTGTTGAGGATGGAGCCGAAAAAGGCCTTGCGGTCGGCGGCCAGTTCTTCGTGCGGCAGGGTAGCGGCGGCGGCATACACTTTCTGGTTCATGTCGGCGTTGTATGCCGCCATCAGGACGATATCTTCACAAGCAGGCATGCGGGTGTCTCCGTGGCGAGAGGGCTGCGGCGTGCTCACTAGTGCAGCTTCACCGGCGGCAGGATTCTGGCGCGTAACCAGTCTACCAGCGTTTGTGCGGCCATGCGCACGCTCCCATGCAAGGCCAGCATGTGCTTCTGGTACATCAGCGCATATAGCCAGCGTGCCGCGGCGCCGCGTACCGGCAGGTTGCGGCCGGCCAGCGCGCCGGTCAGCACGCCGACAGCCGCCTGGGGCCCCAGCGACACCAGCGAGCCGTAGTCGCGGTAGCGGAAGTCGGGCCGCGGTGTAGCGTCCTTGCGAGCGAGCAAGTCGGCCAGGAACATGGCCTGCTGGTGCGCCACCTGCGCGCGCGGCGGCGCGGCGCCCTTGCGCGGGCAGACGTAGCTGGCGCAGTCGCCAAAGGCGTAGATGCGATGATCGTCCGGCGCGCGCAGGCTGGCATCGACCATGATCTGGTGCAGGTGGTTGACCGGCAGGCCCAGGGTGGTGCACAGCTGCGGCGCTTCCACGCCGGCCGCCCACAAGGTCAGGTCGGCAGGGTATTGGCGGCCGACGCCGTCCTGTGTGGCATGCACGGCGTGCGGCGCCACGCTGGCCACGGCGGTCGAGGTCAGCACGTCGATGCCGATAGCGCGCAGGTGGTCGGCGGCGCGGCGCGACTGCTGCGGATGCAGGTGCGGCAGCAGATACTGTCCGCGTTCGATGATGCTGATGCGCACGTCGCGCAGCGGATCGAGCGCCGTCACCTTGTAGCGTGCCAGCGTGCGGGCGCTGTGGCTCAGTTCCGCCGCCAGTTCGACGCCGGTGGCGCCGCCACCGACGATGGCGACATGGACTTCGGCCAGCGCGGCTTCCAGCGGCAGGCCGTGCTTCTTGCGTTCGCCGGCCTGGATGCAGGCGTTGACGAAGCGTTGCCGGAAGGCCTCGGCCTGTGCCACGCTGTCGAGCGTCAGTGCATGGCGGGCGGCGCCGGGAACATCATAGAAATTGGTCACGGAACCCAGTGCCAGTACCAGCTTGTCATAGGCCAGCGTGCGGCGCGACTGCACTTCCTGGCCGTCGATGCAGCGCGGCGCCAGCTCCACCGTACGGGCGGCGCGGTCGACCGACATGACTTCGCCCTGTTCGAACTCGAAGTGGTGGCCGGCCGCTTGCGCCGAGAATTCGATCTGCGTCACTTGCGGATCACATTTGCCCGAGGCGACCGTGTGCAGCAAGGGCTTCCAGAAGTGGCCGGGTGTGCGGTCGACCAGCACGATGCGCGCGCGGGCGCTCTTGCCCAGTGTGTCGCCCAGGCGTGTGGCCAGTTCCAGCCCGCCGGCGCCGCCGCCTACGATAACGATGGTATCCATGTTGTCGCCTCCCTTCGGTTGATGATGGTTGGGGCCGGCGCCTTGCAGCGCGGGCCTATGCAGCCAACTCGTCTTGCTGCTGCGGATAGACGCTGAACGGGCTGCTGCGCAATTGGCGTAGCGCGTCGAAGCTGATGAACTGCTGCGGCCGCACCACGTCAGCGCCATATGGCGCGACTGAGACGGTCCATAGGCCGGATTGCTCGGCGGCGCGCAAGCTCGGTGCCGCGCTGTCGATGGCGACGGCTGCGGCCGGTGCGATGTCCATCGCATGCAGTGCCTTGGCGTATGGGCCGGTGCCGGCCGGGCCTTCGAAGCTGACGCCACCTGTCGCAACCGAGAACAGGCTGTTGACGTCCGCGCCGAAGCAGCGCTCAAGCAGCGCCGCGGCAATCGGCGCCGGCAGGTCGGACAACACGCACAGCTTGCAGCCGGCCTGCTGCGCATCTTCGATCAGGGCCAGCGCGGATGGCGAGGCCTTGGGGGGCGTGGCCAGTACCGCTTGCTGGAATGCATGGTGTTTCTGTTCGAACAGGCGTGCCACGGCGGCCCTGTCGCGCGACAGCAGCTCGCAGGCGATGGCGGCGCCGATAGCGCGGGCGTAGCCATGGGTATGGGCAGCGGCGCACAGCGCCGGCAAGGTCCAGCGTACCGACAGGCCGGCATCGGCAAAGGCTGCGTTGCAGGCCGCCAGGTGCAGTGCTTCGGTATCGAATAATACGCCGTCCAGGCCGAGGAAGATTGCGTCGATGCTCATGTCGCCCCCAAATAATGATGTCGAATGACTAAAATATAAAGGTAGAATTGGCGAAAGAAAAATTAAAGATTTTCGATTATTGATAAGGAATGCCTTATGTATCACGCCAGTTTCCGCCAGCTGCAATCGCTGGTGCTGATCGCCCGCCACGAGAGCGTGTCGCGCGCGGCCGATGCGATGCACGTCACGCAGCCGGCCGTTTCCTTGCAACTGCGCACGCTGGAGGAGATCGCCGGCATCGCCCTGACGCGCAAGGTGGGCCGCAACATCCAGCTGACAGCGGCCGGCGAGGTGATGGTGAAATTCTCGGAGCGCATCCTGCGCCTATGGGAGCAGGCTGGCGATGAGCTGGCGGCGTTGCAGGGCGTGACCAGCGGTACGCTGCGCATCGGCGCGGTGACCACCGCCGAGCACTTGCTGCCGCCGCTGCTGGTGCCGTTCACCATGGAGCGGCCGGACGTGCGCTTGAAGCTGCAGGTGGGAAATCGCGCCGAAATCGTCAACATGCTGGCGCGGCAGGAGATCGATCTGGCCATCATGGGGACGCCGCCGCGCGAGCTGCGTACCAACGCGGCACGGTTTGCGCTTCACCCGATGGCCTTTGTCGCCAGCCCCGCGCATCCGTTGATGAAAAAGAAGAAGGTCACGCTGAGTGACGTGATGGCGGCCAACCTGATGGTGCGCGAGCGCGGCTCGGGCACGCGCACCGCGATCGAACGGCTGTTCCGCGACAGCGGCCATCCGCTGCACTTTGGCTCGGAAGTGTCCAGTAACGAGGCGATCAAGCGCATGGTGTCGGCCGGGCTGGGACTGGGCTTCTTGTCGGTGCACGCCTGCGGGCTGGAATTCGAGTCGGGACTGCTGGCGATTTTGCCGATGCAGGAAAATCCGGTCGAGGCGGATTGGCAGATCATGCACTTGAGCGACGAGCCCATCCCGAAGGTGGCGGCAGCCTTCCAGGACTTCGTGATCGAGAATGGCCAGGATCTGGTGCGGCGCGAGCTGGAAGGCTTTTACAAGCAACTGGGACGGCGCCGCAGCATCAAGGGCAGCTAGCTGCGGCGCGGCAGGCGCAGCGCGTGGACGCTCTTGCGTATGGCGGGGATGTCGGCCACGTCGCGTTCTCGCTGCGCTTGCAGGTAGCCGCGCACGAAATTGATCGCCGCGCCGGCGCTGGCTGCGGCGGGCTGGCGCTGCTGCAGTTCCAGCAGCAGGCGCTCGGCCACCACCATGTCGTTGCACGCGCCCAGCTGGTCTTGCAAGTCGGACATGGTGTCCAGGTAGCGGCGCGTGCCGCCGTTGCGATACAGCGAGCGGAAGAACTCCATTGCGTAGCGACTGCGCTTGCCCGCGATGCGCAAGCGGTGCACGGCGCGCGCATCGTCATCGGCGATGCGGTCGGCGCGGCGCAGCAGCTTTTTGTGCAGGCGTTGCACCACTTGCTGGGCGTAGCTGCGGGCCGGCTGCGACAGCGCGTTGCCGGCGTCGTCGTTGTCGGTGCTGTCTTGCGTGCTGATGCCGGCAGCGAGCTGCTGCATCCACACGCCCAGCAATAGCAGCAGCCGCGTGTAGCGCGGTGCTTGCAGGGCTTGCGCGGCCGCGCTGCGCTTTTCGTGCACGACTTGCAGGACCAATGCCTGCAGCTCCAGCATGCCGTTGCCTGTGCCGGCGCTGGCGGATACGTGCGGCAGTGTCGATTCAAACAGCACGTCCCAGTCGCGCGCATTGCCCAGCTCCGCGCCCAGCCAGCCGATTTCGTCGAGCAGCGCTGGTGGGCAGGGTGCGGCCGATGCGAACAGCTTCAGCGCCGAACGCAGGCGGCGTACGCCGACCCGCATCTGGTGCAGGCATTCGGTGTTCTCGCCCGCGATGACGGCGTTCTCGTTGTGCTGGATATGCTCGAGGCAGTTGCCCAGCACCGCCAGCAGCGCTTGCGCCACGCTGTCGTCCGGCGGCAGGTCCAGCGCGCTGGCCTTGACCGGCACGGTGCCGCACTGGCGGCATAGCTGGTAACCGCGTTCGGCCTTGCTGCTGTTGCAAAGGCGCAGAGGCACATCGTCCAGCAACTGCAGGGCAAACTGGAACAGGCCGGCCGGCTGGCCACCCTTCAGTTCCAGTTCGATTTCGTTGACCGGCAGGTGCGCGCCGTGGCGTTCAATGCTGCCGTGGTCGAGCACCAGTTCGATCTGGTTGCCGTCGACGTCCAGGTCCCACTTGCTGCGCTCGACCTGCACCGAGAACAGGGCGCCCAGGCGGTCCTTCAGATCGGGTGCATCGAGCACCGCTTGCCATTGGCCGTCATCGGCCATCAGCTTGCGCAGCTTGCCCAGCTGCGGCCAGGCGCGCGCCACCGGACCTTCCCATTCGTGCCGCCGATGCAGGCCGCTTTGCACGCTGCCGCCAGCCTTCATGGTCTGGATCCACTGGCCATCCATGCGCCGCACGCGCAGGCCGGTGCCGTGATGCAGCAGGTGCAGGTCGGGAGTGTCGAAATAGTGCGCGGACAATTGGTCGGTTTTGACCTTGCCTTGCGCATGCGCGGCGATCAAGGGATGGCGCGCCAGCTTGTCGTTGTCGGCTGGATCGAGCAGCAGTTTGAGTTCAACTTCCATGATGGGCTCGCGGATGTCTGAAGCGATCAGTGTAGTCGAAAAGGCAGGCCGCGCGCCGCACGGCTTGGCCATTTTGGCGCCGGCGGTACGGCGGCCATCAAGCGGTGCGCTGCGGCAATTGCGTCAGCAGCTGGGCCCACGCCGGCACGGCGGCGCGCCAGAATGCGTCTATCGTGCTCGCTTCTAGATCCATGCCGAGAAAGCGCGCGGCGGGCAGCATGGCGTCGCGCAGCAGCACGTCCGGCGCGGCGCCGTGGTCGAAAGCTTGCGCCCCCGTTTGCTTGGAGAGTTTCTCGCCCGACTCGTTGAGCACCACCGGCACGTGCAGATAGCTCGGTTGCGGCAAACCGAGCAACTGCTGCAGCCAGATCTGGCGCGGCGTGGAATCGAGCAGGTCGGCGCCGCGCACGATGTCGGTGATGCCTTGCGCGCCGTCATCGACCACCACCGCCAACTGGTAGGCCCAGAAGCCGTCGGCGCGCTTGATGACGAAGTCGCCCACCTCATCGGTCAGGTCCTCGCTGACGGGGCCGGCCCAGCGGTCGTTGAAGTGGATCAGGCAATGCGGCTGCTGGGGCACTTTCAGGCGCAGCGCGCGCGCCGTCTTGCCGGGCGTCAGGCCGTTGCGGCAGGTGCCGGGATAGATCAGCGCTTGCGCCTGGCGTGCGTTCAGGATCAGCTGCGAATCGGCGATTTCCTTGCGCGAGCAAGCGCAGGGATAGACGGCATCGCCCAGCTGTTGCAACGCGAGCTGGTATAAATCGCTGCGGCGGCTTTGCCAGCTGACTTCGCCGTCCCAGCGCATGCCGCAGCGTCGCAGCGAGGCCAGGATATGCTCATCGGCGCCGGGCACGTTGCGGTCGCCATCGACGTCTTCGATGCGCACCAGCCACTGGCCGCGGTGCACTTTGGCATCCAGATAGCTGGCCAGCGCGGCCACCAGCGAGCCGATGTGCAATGGTCCGGTGGGCGAGGGCGCGAATCGGCCTATGTAGCGGCCGAAGTAGGAAGCGGTGTCAGTCATGGCCGGTATTTTAGCGTGTCGCCGGAATGCTGCACTGCGCAAGGGATCTTGGGGCAAGTTGTCATACAATGTCGGCGCGGCAAATATGACCAGACCGCGACCATTCTTTTTATGCCCTAGGATCCCATGCAGAAAATGTTCCCATCCTTAGCCGCCTCCGCCCTGGCCATGAGCCTGGCACTGGCGTTTCCGGCCCATGCTGCCGCCCCTGTCGTGCAGGAAGCGCCGCTGCGCGCGCACCTGGCGTTCTTGTCGAATGACGTCCTGGAAGGCCGCGGTACCGGCCAGCGCGGCGCGGACCTGACCGTCGCTTATCTGGAAACGCAGGCGCTGGCCATCGGCCTGAAGCCGGGCAATGGCGACAGCTATCGCCAGTCGGTCAAGATCGCTGGCGTGAAGACGCTGCCGGCCGAGAGCACGCTGAAACTGGAAGCGGGCGGCCAGGCGCTGCCGCTGGAATTCGGCAAGGACTGGGTCTGGGCGCCGGGCGATGCGCAAGCGGCGCACAGCTTCAATGCCGACCTGGTGTTCGTCGGCTACGGCATCACCGCGGCGGACGAGCAATGGAATGATTTCAAGGGCCAGGATCTGCACGGCAAACTGTTGGTGATGATGGTCAACGATCCGCAGCCCACCGCCGAGCAACCGAACCGTTTCAACGGCAAGGGCCTGACCTACTATGGCCGCTGGACCTACAAGTTTGAAGAAGCCCAGCGTCAGGGCGCGGCCGGCGTGCTGCTGATCCACACCACGCCGAGCGCCTCGTATGGCTGGAGCGTAGTGCAGAACAGCTGGGCTGGCGTGGAGCGCTTCCAGTTGGCCGAAGGCGAGCTGGGCAGTGCGCTGCAGGGCTGGATGACCGAAGACACGGCGCGCGCGCTGTTCAAGGCCGCCGGCAAGGATCTGGACACGCTGCGCGCCGCTGCCGAGCGCAAGGACTTCCAGCCGGTGCCGCTCAATGCCAAGCTGAACGGTGAGATGAAAGCTGCCGTACGCAAGGTCGAGCAATTTAACGTGGCCGGCGTGGTGCCGGGCACCGATCCCAAGCTGAAGGACCAGGTCGTGATCTACAGCGCGCACTGGGACCACCTGGGCAAGCAGGGGGACACGGGCGATACCATCTTCAACGGCGCGGTCGATAACGCATCGGGTACGGCAGCACTGCTGGCGATGGCGCAGGAAGCGGTCAAGTCGCCGGCCAAGCGCAGCCAGATGTTCCTGTGGGTTGCCGCAGAAGAGCAGGGCTTGCTGGGCAGCGCCGCGTATGGCGTGGCGCCGCTATGGCCGATGAACAAGACCGCCGCCAGCCTGAACCTGGACAGCCTGAATTTCGTCGGCAAGACGCGCGACATCGGCACCCAGGGCAGCGAGCGTACCGAGCTGGGCAAGATGGCTGCCGCCACCGCGAAAGCAATGGGCATGCACATCGCCGTAGCGGAACCGGATCTGTCCGGCGGCTACTTCCGCAGCGACCACTTCAACTTCGCCAAGGCCGGCGTGCCGGCGTTCTCGATCGAGGCGGGCCGCGAGTACATCAAGGATCCGGCGGGCGCCAAGGTCAAGGTTGATGCGTATGCCCAGCGCTACCATCAGGTGACGGACGAATACGATCCAAGCTGGGATTTGTCCGGCATGGCGCAGCAGGCGCAGTTCACGCTGAACCTGGGCCGCATGGTGGCCGACGCACCGAAGATGCCTGAGTGGAAAGCCGGCGACGCCTTTGCCAAGCCACGCAACGCCAAGTAATTGCGCCCAAACAAAATCGCCGTGCTGGCCACCCAGCATGGCGATTTTTTTTTGCGCTCGCCTATGGCTCCAGACTCAAACGTGCGCTGGTCGGCGCTTAGTGGTGGAAGCCGACGGTGATGGTGGTGCCGGTCAGGTCGATGCCTTTGATCTGGATGCTGCCGAAGCTGGGGCCGTCGGAGCCGCGCACGCGGATGTTGTTGAAGTTGAGCTCACCGATCGACGTCGGCAAACTCAAGGTCATCGAGCCATCCTTGTTGATCGTCGCGGCCGCCTTGCTCGGGTCGTACACCACGTTCTTCATGCTGGTGTCCGATTCCAGGAAACCGAGCACCGGATTGAGCAGCTTGGCCATGTCGCCGACGATTTCCAGTCCGCTGCCCTTGGCGTGCTGCTTGACCGCGGCCACCAGTTCGTCATTCAAGCCCTGGGCGGAAGTGTCGCTCAGCTCGTCCTCGCTCAGCGCCTGCAGGCCGCTGTGCGGCGTGCCTTCCGCCATGGCCGACGGCAGCGACGACTCATTGATCTGCAAGCCCGATTGTTCCTTGCTCAGCACCACCGGCGTGGTAATCGCCAGCGCCGGCAGCGCTTCGGCCGCGTAGGTTTCCATCGGCGCCAGCAGCGAGGTGGCGATTGCCGCCGCCAGACGCAGGTTGCGTTGCTTGCGCAGCGCGTCCTGCACGTGTTGTTGCGTAATGATGTTCCATTCCGCAAAAATGTCACCCAGCCGCTGGCCGGTTGTGCGCTGCTGCTCGATTGCGCGTTGCAGTTGGTCTTCCGAAATCAGCTTCTGCTTGACCAGCAGCTGACCCAGCATCGAGCGTTTCTGATTATTCGACAGCCATCCCATGGAATTCTCCAGTTAGTTGCAGCCCCAAGCTCAGGCCGATTTGCGCAGCGGCGGCGCCAGTTCCTGCAATCCCGGTCCCGGCTGGTGCGCCATGTGGACGATGTCCGATGGCGCCATGCCGAACCAGCGCTTGCAGGCGCGGTAGAACGCGCTCGGCTCCGAGAAGCCCAGCTGGAAACTCAACATCTTCAGTGACAATTCACCGCAGCTGAGCGACTGCCGCGCCAGCTCGCGCCGGGTGTCGTCGACCAGGTTGGTGAAGCTGGTGCCTTCCTCGGCCAGCCGGCGCTGCAGGGTGCGCTCGCTCATCATCAGCTGCGCGGCCACATCGTCGCGGTGCGGCGGGCCTTTCGGCAGCAGGCTGGCCAGCAAGGCTTGCACCTTGGCGCTGAAGGTCGGCGGCTCGGCGCGCGCCAGGCTGGCCAGCATCGGTTGTCCGAGACCGTTTTGCAGCGGCGGATTGGGCGGCAGCGCCATCACCAGGTCGGCGTCGGCAAATTCCATCACATTGTGCGGCATGCCGAACTTGACCGGGCAACCAAACGTTTCCGAATACGCGTGCGCATTGGCCGGCGCCGGGAAGGTATATTCCACCACCACCGGCGTGGCATCGTCGTTGCCGGACGCGCAGCGCAGCGTGCGCAGCAGCACGCACCAGACAAAGTCATAGCGCTGCTGCGGCACAGCGCGATGCGCACCGGGCAGTACCATGCCGACGCGGGTGTGGCCGTGGCAGCGTTCGATGGTGCTTTGCACGGTAGGCGACACCAGCATGATGTGGCCCATCACGCCCAGCCAGCCCAGCCGGTGCGGCGTGGAGATTTTCAGCCCCAGCAAGGGGTCGCCGGATTTTTCCACCAGCAGCTCCCACAGATGGCTGAGCTTGTCGGACATGGTCAGCGCGTCGCACGCCAGGCCGTCGCCTTCGTCGAGTCCGGCTTCGGCAAACAGTTCCTCGGCGTCGACGCCGGATTGGGCCAGGCGCGACTTGACGCCGCGCACCAGATGCAATGCAGAAGAGTAGGTCATGACTGCACCTCGGCCGGCAAGTGCGGGGCGGGCTGAGGGGATAGCGATTTCAAGTGCGCGGACAAGATAGACCTCCGTTTTGTCAACACTACGAACAAACAGCAGACTGCGTTACCAGCATACTCACTTACTGTGCAACGGCTGCGCGCAAGCGCATACCGATGCGTTCTTTCAAGCCTTGCAATTTCGGATTGACGACCGGGCCGACATCGGTGACCACTTGCTCGCCGAGGTTTTTCTGCATCTCCGGCACCATGGCCTCAAACTTTTTCTTGACCGGCGATTCCAGGATGGCCAGCAGCTGGCGCAGCTCGTCTTCGCTGAAGCGCTCGGCCAGCAGCGGCGAGATGGTGGTCGGGATCAGCTTGTCGGCGCTGGCGCGCGTCAGCGGCGTGGTTTCCTCCATGAACTGCTTGACGTCCTTGACGATGTCGCTCATGGCGGCGTCGCGCTTGTCGGCCGCGGCGCGGCCTTGCAGCACGGCGCGCGCCTGCTGTACCGCGTCGGCCACCGGCAACTGCAGCATCGACTGGCCGATGCCGTCGATGTTCCACAGCTTGAGGATCTTGTCGATCAACACCTGCTTGGCTGGCGGGATGGCTGCTGCTGCTGCTGCTGCTGCGGCGGCCGGCGCTGGCGCGGGCGCCGGCGTGGCAGCGGCGGCGTGGCCGGCGGCCAGGGCCAGCGCGGCCAGCAGGGTGGAGAGGCGGGAAGAGAGGGTGGCGTTGCGCATAGTGATGACTCCTGGTGTAGAAACTGGCTTAGAAGCTGGCTTAGAAACGGCGGTTAAGTTCGAATCCGAAATAACGCACCCGGATGTCGCCCTTGACGTCGAGGCCGGCATACGGGTTGTAAATCACGTTCAAGAAGGTGTTGCAATTGAGGTTGCAGTCGGTGTTGGCCGGCGTGTCAAACTTGCCGACCATGTAGGAACCGGTCACGCTGATGTCGGTGTTCTTGTCGAGCTTGAAGTTCAGGCCGGCGCTGTACAGCTTGGTGTCCGGCAGCGGCACGAGCAGGTCGATCTTGTCGGACGGGACCGAGCTCTTGCGCGGCTCGTAGCCCAGGCGCAAGGTCAGCCGCTCGATCGGGAACAGTTGCAGGCCATAGGCGAAATTGACCACGCTCTTGTAGCCGCGCGGGATGTTCAGCTGGGTTGAATTGGGGATGCCGTACAGGCGCGCCACTTCCAGCAGCTTGATGCTCTGGTCGAACTGGAAGCTCAGCGATTTCCAGTCGCCCCATTCCTGGTAGCTGGCATCCACGTTCAGCTGCGCATAGCGCACCGGCTTGAGCTTGATGCCCATCTGGATGTGGGTGGGGAAGGGTATGGTCGCGTTCAGGTTACCCTTCTGCACCGCCGGAATCGAGCTGGGGAAGCCCAGCACGGCGCCGGCGATCGGCCCCAGCAGGCTGGAGTTCAGGCCGTGGATGAAGTTGCGCAGCATCGGCTCGGTGTCGAACTCGTAGGTGCCGGTGTAGTGGGTGTGCGAGCCGCCCTGGTAGACGAAGCCCAGGGCCAGCCACTCGCGCGGTTCCCACAGCACGCCCAGGTTGATGGTCGGGTCGACCGGCGCCGTCATTTCCAGGCGCATGTTGGCGGCTTTTTTGAACGGGCTGACCATGCCGTCCTTGCCGCCGCCGCAGATGCCGAAGCCGAACACATCGATGACGTTGCCGCCGTTTTCCGGGCACCATCCTTTTTGCAGCTGGCCGAACACGCCCAGCAGTTCATTCGGGAAGCGCATATTGGTGTCGACCACGAAGGCCGAGTGGGCCACCGGTACCGAGACGCCGAAACGCAGCGTGTCCGAATATTTGTAGCCTACCGACGGCGCCACGTACACCAGCCGCTGCAGTTGTTCCTGGCGGCCCTGGTACTGGGCGGGATCGTTGGGGTCGGTGGTGTGGTCCACGCTCATTGCCTGCGACAAATAGCTGTTGGTGGCAAAGGTCCACGGCGAGCCGGGCTTGTTCCACGACATGCCGATGCCGGGCACGGCCACCGCCGGCAAGCGCCAGCCGGGCATGCCGTAGCCGGGGACGTACATGACCTGGCGCGTCGGGCCGGTGTGGGTGCCATTTAGCGGATCGTCGGTCCAGCCGCCGATGTCGAAGCCGGGCGGCTGGTGGAACGAGGCGTTGGTGCGGATCGAGGCGACGAAGGTGTGGATGCTTTCGCTGTCGCCCGTCATGCGCGCCAGGCCGGCCGGGTTGAAGTGTATCGAATCGATGCCGGGCGGGTCGGCGGTGACGGCGTTGCCCAGCGCCATGGCCGTGACGCTGGTGGTCAGGTTGTCGGTCAGCGCGGCACGCGCGGCTGGCAGGGCCAGTGCCGCGCAGGCCAGCGTGAGCGCAGTGGCCAGCCGGGTGCGCCGTCGTCGCAGGGCGTTCACGGGCTGGCGCATGTCAGAAGGCCAGCGGCATGTTCAGGCCCACCGTCAGGTCGGGCGAGTCGGTGGTCAAACCGATGCCGACCGACAGGTTGATGGTGGTCTTGGGCGAGACGCGGTAGCCCAGGCCCATGCTCAAAATGCCCGAGGTTTGCATATTGGTCTTGGCCACCAGGCCGTCGGCAAAGCTGAGCTTGGAGCCGGCCGAAATCGCTTCCTGGAACGACACGGTGGTGGTGATGCCATACGATAGCGCATACGCGAAGCCCATGCCGAAGCCCAGCGAGGCGCCCGGCTGTACCTTGGTCAGGATGCGGGTGCCGTTGACCTGGTACAGGTGCTTGGCCGGCAGGCTGGCGGTGGCGTTGAGCGAGCCGAACAGCGCCACCGGATCGACGATGCGGTTGATGTTCATACCGGCGGTGAAGGCGGTCACGCCGGCGCCGGTCGCTTCGCCGCTGCCGGCGATGATCTTGAACGGGCTGCGGCCAGTCGGCAGGCGCACGTTGCCGGTCAGGGTAATGCCGGGCGCGTCGCGCTTGGCTTCGAACGGCTGGTAGCGCGCGCCCAGGCCGATGTCGCCGATCGAGTTCGACACGCCGCTGGTGCCCTGGCCTTCGGAATACTTGGACAGCACCGGCAAGGTCAGGTTGCCGGTCAGGTTGTCGAGCAAGCCGTAGTCGCCGGAGAAGGTGTTGGTGATGGTGTGTGAGCTGGTGTTTTCGATGTCGAACAGGGTGATGCCGCCACCGGCCAGGTCGGTGATGATGCGCTCCTGGCCGATGTAGCTGTAGGTCAGGTCATAGCTGAACTGGAACTGGTTGCGGCGGATCAGCGAGTACTGCTTGTCGACCGCGGTCAGCGCGGTTTTTAGCACGGCACTTTGGTCGCCTTCGCCTTCCTTCTTGGCCAGCGCGTCGCGTGCAGCGTCGGCGCTGGCAGGTGCGGTGGCGGGCGTGGCCGCTGGTGTGGCAGGCTGGCTTTCTTGGGCACTGGCGGAGGTGGCAAATACCATCAGGGCGGAGGCAACGGCGGCGGCGACGGTATGCACAGCGGCGGGAGTGCGAAAAATCATGTCGGAATCCTTGTGGTGAGAGAGGCGCGGCAGAGGGTTATTGATGGTGCATCCAGGTGCCGGAGACCCCCGAATTGACGGCCCGCTCCAGCTGCAGAGCGGCGTTGTTGAGGGCGTCGAGACGGCCCCGGTTGGTGACGCGGTCCATGTCGACCACGCCCAGTTCACGATCGGTCAGTGCCAGCTGCGCGACCGGCTGCTGGCCCTTGGCCGGCGAGATGATGAATAAGGTGTTCTTGTCCCACCAGCGGCCGAATTCCTCGACTGAAAAGACGATGTTGCCGGCCGATGGGTCGGCGATGTAGACCACGCCGTCGCGGATGCCGCGCAACACCACGAAGTGCTTGGAACCGCCGTATTCGATCGGCACGATGGCCGGCTCGGTCAGCGTCAGCAAGTCCTTGATGTCGGCCTTGAAGCCGGCGCCGGACAGGCCCAGCGAGGCGACATAGCGTTTCATGTCGAGCAGCGAGAAGCCGCGCCGTTCGATGATCTTTTCCTTCTCGCCCTTGTCCAGCATGCCTTCCATGGCTTGCTGCTCGTTGACCTTGACGCCCAGGTGGAAGTTGAGGATGGTCACCAGCGCGGCCGAGCCACAGCTGTAGTCGAAGGCCTGGCGCACGATGTGGCGGTACTTGAGCTCGGAATACGGCTCCATCGTCACCGATTGGTTGTAATGGCCGCCGCCCAGCAGGGCTTGCGGCATTTCGAACTGGCCCTTGGGCCGGTCCTGCATCTCGTGACGGGACATGACGCCGGCGCCGCCGATCAAGGCGGCGACCACCCCCAACAAAATCATCAGCATGGGTCAGCTTCCGGCGGGGCTACATATGTTCGCGCGCGCGAAAAAAAAGGCGGGGTCAGGTGCGGCAACTGCGTGTGGGTACGGGCTTCCCCGGAGCGCGCTGCGCCCGATGACTGCATCCATCTTGTCTCCATGTTCTCGATTAGAACGGTCGTGCTTTATTAAAGTCACAATTGTTCTAGTTTTTTTTGTAACTTATTAACGCATTTTTTGGACTGAACCAGCATCTGTTTTTTTAGAGCTGTACCTCTAGTTTTTTGACTGAAAGTTATGCTACCGCGAACAACATCGATACAACACGTCGCTCACTCTTGGTGGCTCGCAGGGCCAAGTGGTTGGCTTTTCAAGTCAGTGCGAAAGGGTAGACCGGGGCCAAGGCGGACTCATATCATGAATTTAATTAATATTTAAATATTAAGATTCCGCACGGCGGGCCGTGAACCCAACACCATAATTTTTCAATAACAAACTTGGAGATATGCAAATGAAACTGATCAAAACCGCAGTTGCAGCAGCCCTGGCAACCCTGGCCCTGTCCGCATCGGCCATGACGCCGATCCAGGATAGCGAACTGAGCACCGTCAGCGGCCAGGACGGCGTGTCGATCGCTGCCGCTCTGAACATCAACATGGATTCCTTTGTCTATACCGATACCGACACCAACGGTGGTTCGGTCAGCTTCAACAAGATCCACATTGGTGGTTTGATTGCTGCCAGCATCGACATCATCAACCACACCGTGTTCGATGGCACCCTGGCTGCGGTGGGCGTGGATCTGAACAAGGACCCAACCGGCGCTTCGCTGGGTGGCAAGTTCTACAACGGCACCACTGATGTCGTGCAAATCGCTATCCCAACCGTCACCACCAGCAAGGGCATCGACATGTCGGTCAGTTCGATCACCATGGGCGGTAACGGCGCCGGTGCTCCATCGTTCGGCTCGTTCGCAATGAACAACATCGACCTGCGCGGCACCACCGTGTGGATCTGGGCACACTAATCTTGCCTGGAGTAGTTGATGAACGGGGAAGGGCCACCCCCTTCCCCTGCAGTAAAACGTAGTTCAGGGTGTTTGATTTACAACAATAATTTTTTGCAAGAAACCCCTCCACAGGGCACGGTTGCCACTCCTGGTGGCTCGCTGGGGCTAGTGGTTGGCTCTCCGGGCCAACCTGAATAGCTGGACCGGGAGTAAGGCGGAATCTTAATATGAAGTCAATTAATATGTTGAAATATTAAGACTGCTCACAAATTACCGTGAATAAAAAATAAACTTCTAATAACATTTGGAGATTGATAAAAATGAAACTGATCCAATCCGCAGTCGCAGCAGCACTGGCAACCCTGGCCCTGTCCGCATCGGCCATGACCCCGATCCAAGACAATGAACTGAGCACCGTCAGCGGCCAGGACGGCGTATCGATCGCTGCCGCCCTGAACATCAACATGGATTCCTTCGTCTACACCGACACCGACGTTGGCACTGGCGGTTCGGTCAGCTTCAACAAGATCCACATTGGTGGTCTGCTGGCTGCCAGCATCGACATCATCAACCACGGCGTGTTTGACGCCACCCTGGCTGCTGTGGGCGTAGACCTGAACAAAAACGCTGCTGGTGTTTCGCTGGGCGGCAAGTTCTACAACGGCACCACCGACGTGGTGCAGATCGCCATCCCTACCGTTACCACCAGCCATGGCCTCGACATGTCGGTCGGTTCGATCACCATGGGCGGCAACGTCGCTGGCGCTACCCCATCGTTCGGCTCGTTCGCCATGAACAACATCGACCTGCGCGGCACCACCGTGTGGATCTGGGCACACTAATCCTGGCCTGATCGGCTGGATATCTCCTGGCGGACGCGCTGCGGCGCGTCCGCTTTTTCTCAGGAACTCCCCCCATGACTCTTGCTATCCTGGCTCGCCGCGCCATGGCGGTGCTGTTGTTTGCCAGCCTGCTGCCGTGCGCCCAGGCGCAGATGCAGCCGCTGAGCGAAGAAGAACTGTCGAACGCCCGCGGTCAAGGCTTGATCTCGATGAGCAATAGCAGCCTGGGCGGCTTGGATTTCACCAAGATTTCCCTCGATGCGGATATCGCGCTGAGCGCCAACTTCCGCAATATGCGCCTGGGCGAATACACCTACGCCAGCCGCAACGGCAGCGGCGCCGATATCGACATGCCATCCCTGCAGTTCGGCCGCAGCGACGGCAGCGACGCGCAGCGCCTGGTGCAGATCAGCAATCCCTATTTTGAATTCGTGTACCGCAACGCGGCCGACGGCGCATCGCGTGAAGTGATCGGCATGCGCTTCGGCTTTGACTCCATCAGCGGCGATGTCGGCCTGAAGCTGAACTCCCTGTCCGGCTCGATGAAGGTTAGCGGCGTGGACGCCAGCGGCAATCCTATCGTGCTCGACTCCCACACCGATCCGCTGGGCGGCAAGCGCTGGGACGGCAGCTGCACCGCGCCGTGCCTGTCGCTGTCGCAGCTGGGCGGCGTGACGGCTGGCGACGCCAGCGGCCCCAGCCGCGATTTCTGGATCTCGGTGCTCAAGACCGGCGTGCAGTTCAGCGCGCCGCCCGGTACTACGCAGCTGCCCGACGTGGCCCAGGCCGGCATCTGGCTGAACTGGCGCGACAAGCTGCAGGCGATCAGCACCAACGGCCTGGTGCCACCCAACCTGCCGAAGGTGAAGTAATGATGACGCCGCGCCGCCTGCTTGCCGCCGTGCTGCCGCTCTGGTTGGCCATGGCGCAGCCGCAGGCGATGCAGCCGCTGAACGACGGCGCTCTGTCGTCGGTACGTGGCGGCGACGGCGTCAGCTTCGACTTGAACGGCTTCACGATGAGCGGCGACGCGCGCGTGACCTATACTTCGCCGGACGGCAACAGCGCCTACATCGAAAAATTCAGCGCCGCCCGCAGCGACAGTGCCTTGCCGTTTTCCGATCCGTACACGCTGGACATCGTGCCCGGCGCGCCCGGCCTGGCCGATGTGGTGCGCATCAATTTCCCGGCCAATGCGAGCGGCGAGCAGAAATGGCAGTTCGCCTACGACTGGGGCGTGAATGCCGACGGCGTCGCGCGCCAGGGCGGCAGCGTGGTAATGCAGGACTTGATGCTGAGCGGCGGCGGCCTGCAATTTTCCACGCCGCAGGTCAACGACGGCGTAGCCTTCGGCGCCGCGCTGCGGCTGGACATCGGCCTGCTGGCCTTCCGTCCGCGCGGCCGCGACGATGCCACCGAGCAGATGGCGCTCAGCGGCATCCATCTGGGCGGCGTCGACGCCAACGGCAACCTGAACGGTACGCCATGGGTGATTTCCGACGTGGCGGCGCAGCCGGCCGTCATCAATGCGCTCAGCGATGAAACGGGCGAACGGCTGCACATCGGCCTGAGCTGGCCGGACCCGCGCTACGGCAGCGGGGCGGCATCGGCCGGCGGCCTGGTGATCGACAACATCACCTTCACCAGTCCGAACCAGCCCAGCGTGGACCTGGGTTCCTCGCGCATCGGCTCGATGCAGATCCAGTACCTCGACATCAAGTTCCGGCGCTGACATGCTACGCTTGCTGCTACAGGCGGTGCTGGCCGCCACCACGCTCGCCGCCGGTCTGGCCCAGGCCGAGCCGCTGCGCGCGCTTGACGACAGCGAGCTGTCGCAAGTGACGGCCCGTGACGGCATCAGCTTCGCGGCCCACGTGTCGGTCAACGATCCCTCGCTGATCGGCGCAGTGACCGACAGCCGTTTGTCGCTGGGCTGGGTCGACGATGGCCAGGCGCGCTACGTGGTGATCAAGAATGTGCGCGGCACGGTCGACATGTTTGCCGTATCGCTGGGCGTGCAAAGCCGCAGCGACGGCGGCGGCGACTACATCGCCATCGGCTTGCCGGGCTATGTGCGTTACACCAATTTCGGCTTTGAATCACTCAGCGTGCAGAGCGATCCCAGCGCACCGGTGACGGGCAACCTGGGCAGCCTGAACATCAACGGCGTGGTTTCATTGCAGGGGCAAGTCCGCCTCTGGACCCACTGATTATTTGCCGCGCTTTTCCGTCGCAAATATGCACAGCGCCAGCGCCGGGAATGCCAGTCCCGCCAGCATCACGCCACGCCAGCCGTGCGCGGCAAACATCCATCCGCCCAGCGAGGAGCCGAGCGCGCCCCCCATGAAGAACAGCGCCATGTACAGGCCGTTGAGGCGGCTGCGGATTTCCGGCGGCAGCGCAAAGATGGCGCGCTGACCCGTCACCAGATTGGCCGACACGCCCGCGTCCAGCACGATGGACGTCAGCACCAGCACGCCCAGGTCGAGCAGGCGGCTGGAATGGATCAGCAGCGGCATCGCAAACGCCAGCAGGCCCAGCGACAACGCGATCAGCGTGTTCGAGCGGCTCTTGCCCTGGTCGGCGCGGCGGCCGGCGATGGGCGAGGCGATCGCGCCGGCCACGCCGACCAGCGCGAAAATGGCCACGCCGGACTGGCTCAGCTGGAAGTAGGGGCCGGTCAGTTGCAGCGACACGCTGGTCCAGAACAGGCTGAAGGCGCCGAACATGCAGGCCTGGTAGGCGGCGCGGCGGCGCAGGATGGGCGTGGTTTTCAGCAAATGCCACATCGATCCCAGCAGCGCGAAATAGTGCAGGCCGGAGTCGGGCTGACGCTGCGGCAGCTTGGCGCGCAGCAGGAAGGCCAGCGCCGTGGTGCCCACGGCCGACAGGATGAAGATGGCATGCCAGCCCAGCGCATCGGCGATCAGGCTGGCAACCGGGCGGGCCAGCATGATGCCCATCAGCAGGCCGCTCATCACGCTGCCGACCGTCTGGCCACGGTGCTCGGGACGCGACAGGTGCGCGGCAAACGGCACCAGCACCTGCGCCGCCACCGAGCCGAGGCCGATGCAAAAGGCCGCCGCCAAGAACAGGGTGGCGCTGCTGGTGGTGGACGCGGCCAGCAAGGCCACGGCCGTGATCAGCAGGGCGCTGAAAATCAGGCGGCGGTTTTCCATCAGGTCGCCCAGCGGCACAATGAACAACAGGCCGAGGCAATAACCGATTTGCGTCAGCGTGACGATCAGGCCGGCCGCGCCGGGGTTCAGTCCGGTGGCGCGGCTGATCGGGCCGATCAGCGTTTGCGCATAATACAGATTGGCGACGATCAGGCCGGTGGCAGTTGCCAACAACCAGACCATGCCGGGAGTAATGTCTTGCGGGGCGCGGGACTGGCTCACGACTGCTCCTGCTGAGATGGGAAGGCGGCCATTTTACCGGCGCCCGCCTTTTCTCGCAGGACAGGCCCTATTTTTGCAGTTGCAGCCGGATTTCAGCGGCGATTTCGTAGGAGCGCAGGCGCTGGCTGTGCTCGAACACTTGCGAAGCGATCATCAGCTCGTCGGCGCCGGTGCGGCTGATGAAGTCCTGCATCTGTTGGGCCACGCTCTGCGGTGCGCCGATGGCGGTGCAGGACAGTACCCCATCGAGCATGGCGCGCTCCGGCAAGCCCAGCGACTCCAGATAGCCGGCTTGCGGTGGCGGCAGGCGCGACGGCCGGCCGCTGCGCAGGTTGACGAAAGCCTGCTGCATCGAGGTGGCGCGGAAATGCGCTTCTTCGTCGGTATCGGCGGCAAACACGTTGAAGCCGAGCATGACATAGGGTTGCTTCAGCTGGGCCGAAGGGCGGAAGTTGTCGCGGTACAGTTGCAGCGCCTGCATCATCATCTGCGGCGCGAAGTGCGAGGCAAAGGCGAACGGCAAGCCCAAATGCGCGGCCAGCTGCGCGCCGAAGGTGCTGGAGCCGAGTATCCACAACGGCACCTTGGCGCCTTGGCCAGGCACGGCCAGCACGCGCTGGCGCGGATGGTCTGACATATAATCCTGCAATTCCAGCACATCCTGCGGGAACTGGTCGGCATCGGAGTCCAGGTTGCGGCGCAGCGCCCGCGCCGTGGTGTGGTCGGAGCCGGGCGCGCGGCCCAGGCCCAGGTCGATGCGGCCTGGATGCAGCGCTTCGAGCGTGCCGAACTGCTCGGCAATGACCAGCGGCGCATGGTTGGGCAACATGATGCCGCCGGCGCCGATGCGGATGGTCGAGGTGCCGGCCGCCACATGCGCCATCACCACCGCGGTGGCGGCGCTGGCGATGCCGGGCATGCCGTGGTGCTCGGCCAGCCAGTAGCGCTGATAGCCCCAACGCTCGCCATGCTGCGCCAGGTCCAGGGAGTTGCGCAACGATGCGGACGGCGTGCTGCCTTCGGCGATCGGGGAAAGGTCAAGGATGGAAAATGGGATCATGGGCGGCAGATCGGGTCGTTCGTTCATTATTCAACGATTTCCATGTGTGGGTTATGGGTATTCCCGTTTAGCAGCATATAATTTATGCATGGAGACTGTTGATCATATTGTCATTGGCAATCGGAAGCAGCGCCGGGCTTGGCCATGGCTGCTCTGCCTGACTGGCTGGCTGCTGCCGGCGGTGCCACTGGCGGCGGCCGAGCTGGTGGTGCTGGTCGACACCGGCACGGAAATGCCGATGGCAGGCTTTCGCAACGGCAAGCTGGTGGACGGCATCCATAAAGACCTGGGCGAGGCGCTGGGGCACAAGATGGGCCGCAGCGTCAGTTTCCTGACCTTGCCGCGCAAGCGCATCGCGCTGGCGCTGGAGAGTGGCAAGGCGGATCTGATCTGCATGTATATCCCGGAGTGGCTGCCGGGCAACTTCCAGTGGTCGCAGCCTTTCTTGCCGATGAAGGAAGTGGTGGTCAGCGATACCACGGTGCCGCGTCCCAATTCACTGGCCGATTTATATGGCCAGCCCATCGCCACCGTGCTGGGTTATTACCATCCCGAATTGCAGCAGGCGCTGGGCGCGGGATTCATCCGCGACGACGGCCCATCGAGTTCCAGCAATCTGCGCAAGATGGCGGTCGGCCGCATGCACCATGCGCTGATCCAGCAAAGCACGCTGGACTATCACCAGAAGCTGGGCGAGCGGCTGTCGGTTTATCCGCCGCTGGAGGTGAAGACCTATATGGGCCAGTGCGCCGTGTCCGTACAGGGTCGGGTGGACGTGCGGGAAGTCAACAAGGCCATCGCCCAGATCGTCAAGGAAGGCGGTGTCGCCCATATCATGGCACGCTATCAATAATATGAAGCGATTATTATTTATATTCTCTCATTTAATAAATCATATTTTATTGTTTTAATGTCAGTGCATGTGTTTATTCTCGGCGATATTTAATTCCGGAATTTAAAAATATATACGCTTGCTGAGTAACTTGATTTACCATGGGCAAGCTATCGCCTTTCGGGAAATCTGCATGTCGCTGAAACTATTGCCGCTGCTCGCGGCCTGCCTGGCTTTTTGCCTGCCTATCCACAGTCACGCCATGAGCTTTGAGCAAAGCAGTGGCGCCGCGCTGACCGCGCCGAGCAACCATGGGGCCCTGTATCGCGTCAGCCATGACGGCAAGACCGCTTACCTGTTCGGCACCATTCATGTCGGCAAGCAGGGCGCCTTGCCGCTGGCGCCCCAGGTGGCGCGGGCGCTGCTGGCCTCGAAAGCGCTGGTGATCGAGCTCGATATCCGCCAGAACGAACCCTTCCAGCGGGCGCTGGCGCGCCACGGCAGCTATGCCGATGGTGATAGCATCGAGCACCATCTGGCGCCGGCCACGCTGCAGTTGCTGGTGCAGGCGCTGGGCCAGGCCGGAATCTCGCTGCAGTCGGTGGAGCGTTACAAGCCCTGGCTGCTGGCCAATATGCTGGTAGGCCAGGAACTGGAGCACCATGGCTACCAGCGCGCCGATGCGGTCGAATACGTGCTGCTGGAGGCCGCACAAAAACAGGACAAGACGGTGCGCGAACTGGAAAGCGCCGACTACCAGCTGGCCCTGTTCGATACGCTGGACGAGCGCCAGCAAGAGCAATATCTGCTGGAAAACCTGGCCGATCTGGCCGACGGCGCTTCGCTGCGCAAGTCGCAGGACTTGATCGAGGCCTGGAACTCGGCCGACCGCAGCCGCATCAACGCCGCATGGCGCACGCTCACCAGCGGCGATACGGTGTCGGCCGGTTTCATGCAGCGTACGCTGCTGGGCAAGCGCAATCCGGAAATGGCCAGCGCCATCGAGCGCATCTTGCAGCAGGATCAGGTTGCCTTTGTCGGCGTGGGGCTGCTGCATCTGGTGGGCGAGAACGGCTTGCCGCAGTTGCTGCGCCAGCGCGGCTACGACGTCGAGCAAGTGTATTGACTGCCTGACTGCGCCTTAATATTGTTCCAGCGTGCCGTTGTTGTAGCGCACCCGGTCGCCGGTTTTGTAGCTGGGCTTGTTATCCACCACCACCATCTGCATCGTGCCATCGTCCATGCGCACCGCCACCCGGTACACCCGGTCGGTCGGCGCGCCCATGCTGCCGCCCACTGCCGACGCGCCGAGCGCGCCCATGCCGACATCCTGGCGCTGCAAGGCATCGACGGATTGCACGGTGCCGTAAGCGCTCTGGCTGCTGCTGCTGCTGCTGCTGCCGCTGGCCAGCGAGCTGCTAGCGCCGGGATGGCTGGTCTGGACGTTGCTGCCGGTGGTGCTGGCCGAGTGCATTGCGCCGCTGGCGCTGCTGGCCGTGCCGGCCAGCTTATTGGCGCTACCGTCAGCGTCGCTGCTGTTACTGGCGCTAGCGGAATGGTGCTCTATGCTGCTGCAGGCCGTCAGTGCGGCACACAGCGCGCCGGCCAGCCAGCGCTGATGTTTTGCCATGTTCATGTCATGCTCCTGTGGTTGACTACGCCGTTAGCCGATCGGCGCCGGCGCACCAGCTGCGTGTCGCGCCACAGTCATTTTGCGCCATCGCACAGCGGGGCATGCTTTCATTTCGCTGCCGAAATATTTGAGGTACATCAACAGAATGGCCGGGATAGCGGTTGATAATCGATGGGGTTCAATCTATAGGAAGGGTTAATATGTTGACACGCCGCACAGAGCGCATGATTGAAGCGTTAATTTCTGCCACTATTGGCGAGCGCGCCGACGCTCGTAGCCGTTACCTGTTTTGCCATGCCTTGCACGGGCTGGTGCGGCTGGCCAAGGCGGAGCAGATGATGGAAGTACGGCGTGACCTGGAGCGGGCGCAGGGGCGCATCAGCGTCGCCAGCGCGCGCGAGGAGGCGGCGGAGTTGATGCGCAAGATCGGCATGCAGCTGCGCGCGGGAGCGCGCGTCGAGGATGGCTGGCCGCGCGGCTAGAGCGCCGGGCGGGCCGGGTGGCGTGTCCACAGCAACCACATGGCCGCCGCCATGAGCAGCGCCGCGCTGCAATCGACCATCCAGTCCGATACCGAGGCGTGGCGGTAGGGGAAAAAGCTTTGTACATATTCGTCGAACGCGCCCATCAAGGCGATGCTCAGCACCGCCTTGAGCGCACGCATGGCGGCATCGCCGCGGCCGCCGGTAAACAGCAGGAAGGTCAGGCCGCCATAGGCGCAGGAATGCAGCACCAGCCCGGAGGCCACATTGCCGATGTCCTTGCGGGCGCCGGGAATAGAGCCGATCACCAGTATCATCAGGTACAGCACCATCGCGCTCCAGTAGCGCAGGCGGGCGTGGGATGGCGTCAGCAGCAGTTGGTTCAACACGGTCATCTGGGCAAAGTAGGGGGAAGCCGCACGATACCACGTCTGGAGAAAAAAAAGCCCGCTGATGAAAGCGGGCTTAGCAATACCCAGCATCTGGGCTCAGAGACAGACAGTAGCGGCGCTACGAATTCGGGAGTGGCGCACCGGACAGGTCCGGCGCACCTAGTCTACGGTCATGCTTATCAGGTGCATGTACCGTAGGTGTAGCCAGTATAGGCAGCGATTGTTACGCCGTTATGACAGCGCATGCCATTTTTCGGCGAAAAAAAAGCCCGCTGATGAAAGCGGGCTTAAAACTATTTTCTTGGAGGAGAATAGTGGAGACAGGTGAGATTATGCTGCGTCGCCACATATATGTCTAATTGTTGTTTCGGATACCTGTCATTAGTTTTTTATATATCTGATCAATCCGCCTTCACCGGCACCGTGTAATTGAGCGCCAGGCGGCCGCCGTCGACGTAGATGGTCTGGCCGGTCATGTAGCTGGCGTCGTCGCTGGCCAGGAAGGCGGCGATGGAGGCCACCTCTTCCGGCTCGCCGCAGCGGCCCATCGGCGTGCGCGACAAAATGGTCTGGCGCGATTCCGGGCTGGCCATCACGGCTTTCTTGGCCAGTTCGGTCAAGATGGTGCCGGGGCCGATGCCGTTGACGCGGATGCCGTGCGTGACCAGGTTCAGCGACATCACCTTGGTCAGCTGGTTGATCGCGCCCTTGGACACCACATACGGCACCTGGTTAGGGATCGCCAGTTCGGCATTCACGCTGGACATGTTGATGATGCAGCCGCTCTGCTGCTTGACCATCTCGCGCGCCGCCGCCTGGCCGCACAGGAACATCGATTTCAGGTTGATGCGCATGACGCGGTCGAAATCTTCCTCGGTCACATCGAGGAAGTCAGCAGCGCAGGTCACACCGGCGTTGTTGACCAGAATGTCGATGCGGCCGAATTGCGCGATGGTGGCGGCCACCATCGCGTCCACGTCGGCCTTCTGGCTGACGTCGGCGGCGAAGAAGCGGGCCTGCTCGCCCAGCGTGGCGGCAACTTGCTCGCCCTCCTGCTTGATGTCGACCAGCATGACCTTGGCGCCTTCGGCCAGCAAACGTTGGGCGCAGGCCAAGCCGATGCCTTGGGTAGCGCCGGTCACGATAGCGACTTTTTGGGATAATTTCATCGGAATGCTCTCTTGGGGTTGTGCTGTTGAGGGAGAGGAGACGCACAGGGCGTGCTCCAGAATGGGGAATTCTACTCCACGATTCGCGGCCCGCAGGGGAGCGGCGCGTTACAATGGCGGGTTTGCAACTGAATAGAGGGTATGTCGTGAATTTCATCAATAAATTATCTGCTGCCTGGGCGGCCAACGACTCCCTGCTGTGCGTCGGCTTCGATCCTGACCTGGACAAGCTGCCGGCCCAGTTCCGCACCGATCCGGATGGCATCTTCAACTTCTGCCGCGAGATCATGGACGCGACCGCCGACCTGGCCTGCTCGTTCAAGCCGCAGATCGCATATTTCGCGGCGCTGGGCGCCGAGCGCCAGCTGGAGCAGATCTGCGCCTACGCGCGCGCCAATTATGCGCACATTCCACTGATCCTGGACGCCAAGCGCGGCGACATCGGCGCCACCGCGCGCCAGTACGCGCGCGAAGCCTATGACCGTTACGGCGCCGATGCGGTGACCGTCAATCCCTACATGGGTTCGGACTCGGTCGAGCCCTATATGGAATGGAGCGAGCGCGGCGTGATCATCCTGTGCCGCACCTCGAATGCGGGCGGCTCGGATCTGCAGTTCTTGAATGTGGACGGCAAGCCGCTGTACCAGCACGTGGCGCGCCTGGTGGCGCAGCAGTGGAACAGCAACGGCCAATGCGCTCTGGTGGTGGGCGCCACCTTCCCGGAAGAACTGGCGCAGGTACGGGCGATAGTGGGCGACATGCCGCTGCTGGTGCCGGGCATCGGTGCGCAGGGCGGGGATATTGCAGCGACCGTCAAGTCGGGCAAGACTGCCGGCGGGAGCGGCATGATGATCAACTCGTCGCGCGCGATCTTGTACGCGACGCCGCAGGCCGGCGAAGACTTCGCCAGTGCTGCGCGCCGCGTGGCACGGGAAACGCGCGACGCCATCAACCAGTACCGCTAAACGAAACTGGCGCTCGCCTATTTTTCCTGGTGTTAATGAGCTGGCGCGATGAGTTCGACGTAATCGTACAGCTCGCCCAGGATCTGCTCGGCGCGTTCATCGGCAGTCTGCTGCAGATGATCGATTTCGCCGAAGAACTGGTCGATGCTGCGCGCGCCACCGGCGCCTTCATAGAAGCGCGCTGCGCGGTGTTGCTCCCAATGCTCCATTTCGCCTTCCGTTAACGTCTCGGGGAAGTTGCGCGCGCGGTAGCGGAACAGCAATTCCAGCAAGCGTGGATCGTCAAACGACGGCGACGCCGCAGCCAGCCGCGCCGGGCTTTCCTTGCGCAGCGATTCCAGCAAGCGGCGGTCTTCCTTGCCGACGAAGCCGTTGTACAAATCCTCATCCACGTCGGTCGAGCCGTCATCGGCCGGACGGTAGAACACTTCATCCCACACCGCCCCCATGTCGCGGCCGGCCGCTGCCATGGCTGCGTGCTGGCGTCCCTGTTCGATGTCGATATCCCAGCGCTGCGCCATGGCCGGCGACAGCGTCTTCAAATTGGCCACCAGCATCGGTGATTTGTTCAGATGGATGCTCTTCACGGGCAGGCGCGTCATCCCTTCCGGCAACGCATCGGCGCGGCTGAACATGCGGGTACGGATGGTCTCGGCGTCCAGCGTGAACAGTTCGCTTGGATCGTAGCGGCAATCCCAGACCAGCACTTCATTTTTATTGGTCGGATGCGTGCCCAGCGGCCACACCAGCCCGATGCAGCCGCGCTCGGCCGGGAACATGCCGGACACGTGCAAAAACGGCGCGCGCAGCTGCGGCAGCAGATGCATGCCGATTTCGTCGGCCACGCGGTCCTTCTTGTGCAGCGCAAAGCAGAAATCGAATAGCTTGGGCTGCTTGTCCCTGATCAACCGGGCCAACGCGATCGTGGCGCGCACGTCGGACAGCGCATCGTGCGCCGCTTCGTGCACCAGGCCGTTGGCGGCCGCCAGATGTTCCAGCTTGAAGCTCGGCTTGCCATCCTCGCGCAGCGGCCATGCCATGCCCTCCGGACGCAGTGCGTAAGTCATGCGCACCACATCGAGCAGATCCCAGCGGCCGCACTGGTTTTGCCATTCGCGTGCATAGGGATCGATCAGGTTACGCCAGAACATGAAGCGGGTGATTTCATCATCGAAACGGATGGTGTTGTAGCCCACGCCGATGGTGCCCGGCTTGGAAAACGCCTGTTCGATGGTGTGGGCGAATTTGTGTTCGGGCACGCCCCATTCCAGGCACTGCTGCGGCGTGATGCCGGTGATCAGACAGGATTGCGGATCGGGCAGGAAATCATTGGCCGGTTTGCAGTACAACATGATCGGCTCGCCGATCTCGTTCAGGTTGGCGTCGGTGCGGATCGCGGCAAATTGCGCCGGGCGGTCGCGGCGGGTCTGGGCGCCAAAGGTTTCGTAATCGTGCCAAAGGAAGGTCTGGGTCATAGGTCGCAATCAGGGGGGGGCTACAGATTTTTTTCGGAATTGCCGATAATTCAACGCTGCGGCGGCTTGCCATCGGCAGGCCCGCAGTTCACACCGTATGCTGGGACCAGGAGTGTCATCATGTCAAATCCTGTCTCCGCAAGCAGCGGCGCTGCCACGTCCGTCACCACCAGCACGGGCGGCAGTCCATGACCGCCAAGGCGCAAGCGCAGTACAAGGCCGCCATCGTGCCAGCTTCACTGTCGCTGCAACCGTCCAGGGCGCCACTGGCGCAGCTGCTCAAGAGCGCGCTGAGCGGCAGGCACGAGGCGCTCAAGCAGCAGTGCGGCGCGCACGCGATGCAAAACGCGCTGGCGCAGGACTACACGCCGCAAGCCAGGGCCAGCCGCATTGTAACGCTGTCGAGGGCATTTTACGATGGGTGCCAACAGCAGCATCCAGGCGAGCATGCCGATGCGCTGCTGCGCAATGGTATGGATGCGCTGAAAAAAGGCCTCGTGCAGGATGGGCTGACTGTGCTGACTGTGCTCAATGGGGGCGCGCCGCGAATATCGACCAGAGCCAGGCGCTGATACCGCAGGGCTATGCCGATAGTGCGGCCAGTCACAAGGCTGGCGCTACGCCTGGGCCGACGGCGGATACGGGTACGGCCGCTGCGGACAGCGCGACCTGATTGCGGCCGGCTTCCTTGGCGCGGTACAGCGCGGCATCGGCGGCGGCGATCAGGGCCTGGTCGTCCTGGCCCGCTACCAGGCTGGCCACGCCCAGCGACGCCGTAATATGCGGCAGCGGCTGGCGCATATCGGAAAACACCGTGGCTTGCTGCATCCGTTCGCACAAGCGCTGCGCCACTGATACTGCCAGCTTGTCGCTGGTATCGGGCAGCAGCACCATCATTTCCTCGCCGCCGTAGCGGACCGCGAAATCGGTCGGCCGCAGCGCGCCGCTGAGCACCTGGGCGGCCGCCTTCAACGCCTGATCGCCAGCCAGGTGGCCGTGCGTGTCGTTGAATTTCTTGAAATGGTCCAGATCCAGCATGATCAGCGACAGCGGCGCGTGCGAGCCGTGTGCGGTGGCGATCATGGTCGGCAGCAGGTCGTTCAACCAGGCGCGGTTGTACAAGCCGGTCAGGCCGTCGATCATCGACAGCTGGCGATAGAACTCGCCCAGCTTCTGGCGCCGCCGCAGCTGCGCATTGGCGGCGCGGATGCGGAACGACAGCAGCCGCAGCAGGTTGCGCGCCAGCGCGTTGGACTCGTCGATCAGCTGCCAGACGACGTCGGCTTCGATTACCAGCAGTTCGCTCTCTTCCAGCGCGGTAATCGAAGACAGATTGGTTTCCTCGTCCAGCACCGATTGCTCGCCCACGCTCTCGCCCGGCAGTACTTTGCTGATGGTGCCGTCGGCCATGCCGGTGCGGGTGTCGGCCGCCACCGCCAGCGCGCCGCGCAGCACGATGTACAGGCGGGCACGCTTGGTTTCGGTGACCGCCTCGCCCGCGGCCACCTGCACCACCGGGCAGCCGGACAGCAGTTTGGCGATGGTCGGGTCGCCGTCGGAATCGCGCAGCAGGTGCAGGTCGCTGATCCGGTAAGTCGAGGCGCCGAAGGTACGGATGTGTTTCAAGATGATCTTTCGGAAGCAGTTGATGCTGAAAAGCAAACAGTCTGCTCATCATAAACTAAAGCCTGCGGCCTTGAAACTCAGCTGTGGCGCCGATGATGTAAATTTTCAGCACGAATTTGTAGCGCCATGTTCCAATACCGGCATTGCCGATACATAGAGCCGATCATGACTTTTACCGACACGCTGGGCACCGCCCACGCTGCCGCGCCCGAGGCCCGCATCGTCTCGCTGGTGCCTTCGATTACCGAACTGCTGTGCGACCTGGGGCTCGCTGGCCAGCTGGTCGGCCGCACCGGCTTTTGCATCCATCCGGCCGAGCTGGTGCAGGCGATTCCCAAGGTTGGCGGTACCAAGGATGTCAACATCGAAAAGATCCGCAGGCTGGCGCCCAGCCACCTGGTGGTCAATATCGATGAAAACGAACAGCCGACCGTGCAAGCGCTGGCCCAATTCGTGCCGCACATCGTGGTCACGCATCCGCTGGCGCCGTGGGATAACCTGGCGCTGGCACAACTGATGGGGGGCGTGTTTTGCCGTCAGGCGCAGGCCGATGCCTGGTGCGCGCAATTCGAGGCCGAATATGCGGCCCTGAAGGCGCTGCCGAAAGGCCCGCCGCAGACCATGTTGTACTGCATCTGGCAGGATCCGTGGATGAGCATTTCACGCGCTACCTACATTGCCGCGATGATGGCGGAAATCGGCTGGAGCGTGCCGGATCTGGGGGAGCTGCGTTATCCGCGCTTTGACTGGTCGCCGCAGTTGATCGATGGCGTGGACGGCGTGTTGCTATCGAGCGAGCCGTATCGCTTCACTGAAACCCATGCGGATGCGCTGGAAAAGCAGATCGGCAAGCCGGTGCTGCTGGTCGATGGCGAGATGATGTCGTGGTACGGCAGCCGCGCGCTGCAAGGGCTGCGCTATCTGCGCCAGCTTGCGCTGGGCTGAACCCGCGGCCATCTGGGGGGGGGGCGGGTCCAGCAGGGGCCGGCTGGGCGCCAGCCCCTGGCCAGACGCCGGGGGCAGACCCCAGCGCCTGGCTTGCGGGCTCAGCGTGTTTATGCGTCGTCGTCTTCCGGCTCGACGCCGGCGCCGGGCGTACCGTTGGTGCGCAGCTTGCTGTCATGCAGACGCCCCAGCGCGCTATCGATGGCGCGTTTCAGCTTGTCGGCCGAACCGCCTATGGCTTGGTGCAGGGTTGCAGCATGGTCGCTGACGGCGATCGGCTGGTAGCCGGTGACACGCGCTTCCATCAGGCAGCGATTGTCGCCGTCCGCGGATTTGTGTGACTGGTTATCGCTGAGGTGAACTTCGACCCGGGTGATATGTTCTCCGAATCGGTGGAGGGCGGCGCTGACGACGGACTGTACGTGTTCGTCCAGACCGGCATGACGTTCGATGGTCTTATCGGTATTGATATTGATCTGCATACGCTGACTCCTGTTTGTTGTTACAGCGATTCCATCTTACTCCTTTTCAGCAGAGGTGGCCGCCATGCAGGAAGTCAGTTAATCAGCGATGCGGCGATATTGATCGACAGGCCGAGGATGGCCAGGTTGAAGAGGAAGCACAGCACCGACTGGCCCAGCACGATCTTGCGCATCTGGCGGCTGCGCACCGTCACGTCCGAGGTTTGCACCGCCACCGAGATGGTGAACGAGAAGTACAGGAAGTCCCAGTAGTCGGGCTGCAGTTGCGACTCGGGAAAGGTCAGCGGCGGCGGCTGCGCTGCGTCGGCGTAGTACAGGTGCGCGTAGTGGCTGCAGAAGATGGTCCCGACCAGGAACCAGGAGCCGAGCAGCGTCAGGATGACCAGGCCGTAGTGCAGCGCGCGCTCGTCCAGTGACAGCTCCTTCAGTTGCGACAGCTGGCTGACGATGGCCACCAGACTGGCGACGGCCGCCGCGCACAGCGCAGTCAGGATGATGGGTGAGCGCTCGTGCTGCTTGGCCGCGACCTGCTTCACGTCCTGATGATCGGCCCGCATCATCATCCACCACATCGTGAGCAGATAGGCCCATACGCCTGCATTCCAGCACACCAGGAAGCGCGTCAGCAGCTGCCATGCGTCCGGCAGCGCCAAGCTCAGCATGCCGCCCAACAGCAGCGCGCCGCTCAGATGCGGGCGGGCGCTGATGAAACGCTGGAAGGGCAAGGAGAGCTTCATCATGTCGCCGCTTCTGTTGCAGCCTGCTTTGCCACATGCGGGAAGCGGTCCATGCGCGAGAGCACCGGGAACAGCGCGGCCCACGCGCCAGTGACCACCAGCGTGGCCGCGCCGCCGAACAGGATGGCGCGCACCAGGCCAAACCAGCCGGCGGTCAGGCCCGATTCGAATTCGCCCAGTTCATTCGAGGCACCGATGAACACCGAGTTGACCGCGCTGACGCGGCCACGAATCGCGTCCGGGGTTTCGTACTGCACCAGCAGGTGACGCACGTAGACGCTGATCATGTCGCCGGCGCCCATCAGGAACAGCGCCGCCAGCGCGACGACGAAACTGCTGGTGGCGCCCAGCGTCACAGTGCACAGGCCGAACAGCGCCACGCCGCCGAACATCCATGCGCCGACGCGACGGGTAATCGGGAAGAAGGCCAGCGCCACCGAACACAAAGCGGCGCCGGCACCGGGCATGGTGCGTAGCAGGCCCAGGCCCGTCGGGCCGGTGTGCAGCACGTCCTGCGCCAGCGCCGGCAGCAACGCCGTGGCGCCGCCGAACAGCACCGCAAACAGGTCCAGCGAAATCGCGCCCAGCACGATGGGGCGCGAGCATACGAAACGCAAGCCTTCCAGCACCCGGTGCCAGGTGGCCGGCTCCTTGTGCGTCGCCTGCTGCGTGGCCTTGGTCGTGCACATCAGCGCCACCGATGCCAGCAGCAGCGTCGACGAGACCTGGTACACCGTTTTTGGTCCGGCCAGGTATAGCAGGCCGCCCAGTGTCGGGCCGAGGATCACGGCGATGTGGAAGGATGAAGAGGACAAGGCAACGGCCTTGCTGAAGCTCTCTGCCGGCACCAGGTTGACCAGCACCGCCTGGGTGGCGGGCATCATGAAGGCGCGCGCGCTGCCGAACAGCAGCAGTACCGCGAACACCGGCCACACCACGCGCAAGCCGCTGAGCGTGTAGGCCAGCAGCATCAGGCCGCACAGCAGTTGCGCGGCCAGGCAGACGGCAACGATGTTGCGGCGGTTGTAGCGATCGGCCGCGTGGCCGGCGTACAAGATCAGCAGCAGGAAGGGCGCGAACTGGGCCAGGCCGATCAGCCCCAGGTCGAACAGCCTGTGGGTCAGCGCGTACACCTGCCAGCCGATGGCCACGCTCTGCATCTGCACGGCCAGCGTGCCAAGAATGCGGGCCGACAGATAAAAGCTGAAGTTGCGGTGACGCAGAACGCTCAAGCCGTTGGATGCCGAGGTTGCGGACATGGAGGCCTAGGGCTTGTGGATATCGGCTTCGGTGGTGAAGGCGTCGGCGTAGAACTCCTCGTCCGGCAGCTTGCACTGGGCGACGAAATCGCGCTTGGCCGACTCCACCACGATCGGTGCGCCGCAAGCGTAGACCTGGTAGGCCGACATATCGGGCAGGTCGGTCATCGCGGCCGCGTGCACGAAGCCGGTGCGGCCGCTCCAGTGGTCCTCGGGCGCAGCGGCTGAAATCACCGGCACGTATTTAAAGTTTGGCAACTGCTCGGCCCAGCTGCGGCACAGCCCATCCAGGTACAGGTCTTGCGGGCGGCGCCCACCCCAGTACAGCGTCATGCTGCGGGTCGAGCCTTGCGCGATCAGGTGCTCGACGATAGCCTTGATCGGCGCGAAGCCGGTGCCCGATGCCAGCAGCACGATGGGCTTGTCGCTGTCTTCGCGCACGAAGAAGCTGCCCATCGGGCCTTCGAAGCGCAGGATGTCGCGCTCCTTCAGGGTGCCGAACACCTGGTCGGTGAACAGGCCGCCCGGCATGTGGCGGATGTGCAGCGACACCGGCAAGTTCTGGTCCGGCGGCGTGGCCATCGAATAGCTGCGGCGCTTGCCGTCGCGCAGCATGAATTCGATGTACTGGCCGGCGCGGTACTTCAGTGTTTCGTTGGCGGGCAGCTGCAGCGTGACCACCACCACGTCCGGCGCGACTTTTTCAATGCCGGCCACGCGCGACGGCATCTTGCGGATCGGGTAGTCTTCGCTGCCGGCCACTTCGCGCGCCTCGATCACCAGGTCGGCGTGCGGCACGGCGCAGCAGAACAGCGAGATGCCGGCCGCTTCCTCGTCCTTGCTCAGCGCGCGTTCCTGGTGCGGTTTATGGGTGATGCTGCCGGAAATGACCTTGCCCTTGCAAGAGCTGCAGGCGCCATTCTTGCAGCCATAAGGCAGGCCGATGCCGGCGCGCATGGCGCCGGCCAGAACGGTTTCGTCGACCTCGCAGCTAAATTGGTGGCCGCTGGGCTGAACAGTAATTTGAAACGTCATACAATCCTTCAGATGAAAAACACTATGCTTCAAAAAATCGGTTTGCCGCGCCTGTTGATACTGGGCTGCGGCGATGTCGGCATGCGTCTGCTGCCATTGCTGCGCGGCCGCTACCGCGTGTTCGCGGTCACCAGCCAGCCGGCGCGCTGCGCCCAATTGCGGGCGCTGGGGGCGGTTCCGCTGGTGGCCGACCTGGACCGGCCGGCCAGTTTGCGCCGCCTCACCGGGCTGGCGCAGACCGTGGTGCATCTGGCGCCGCCGTCGGCGGAAGGCGCGCAGGACCGTCGCACGCGTAATTTGACCGCTATTTTACCTGAGCAATCCCGTCTGGTTTATGTCAGCACCACGGGCGTGTACGGCGACTGTGGCGGTGCCTGGGTCGATGAAAGCCGTCCGGTAGCGCCCCGCAACGCCCGCGCCAAGCGCCGGGTCGATGCGGAACAGGTGCTGCGCGCATGGGGGCGGCGCAGCGGCTCGACCGTGTCCATACTGCGCGTGCCGGGCATTTACGCGGCCGACCGGCTGCCGCTCAAGCGCCTGGCGCAGGGCACGCCGGCACTGGCCGAGGCGGACGATGTCTACACCAACCATATCCACGCCGACGACCTGGCGGGCGTGATCGTGCGCACGCTGACGCGGGGCCGGGCCGGGCGGGTCTACCATGCGGTCGATGACAGCGCTCTCAAAATGGCGCAATACTTCGATGCGGTGGCCGATGCTTTGCGCTTGCCGCGCCCGCCGCGCCTGCCGCGCGCCGAACTGGAACGGGTGGTGACGCCAACCTTGTTGTCGTTCATGTCGGAGTCGCGTCGCCTGCGCAACGGCCGGCTGAAACGGGAGCTGGGGGGCAGGCTGCGTTATGCCACGGTGGGGGATGCCCTACATGGGCTGCGCTAGAATGTCGCCTTACATCTTTAAGGACGCGCAATGACTACCATGACTTACGAACAATATCTGGACGAAGTAACCACGCTGATCGTGGAAAAGTACAATCTGGACGATGAAGCGGCCATCAAGCTGGTGGTGCAGGCGCAGGACGCGGAATTCTTCGTCCGGCATGACGACGACGAGAGCCTGCGTAACATCGACCAGGCCCACCAGGATGCCAAGACGCTGTACGACGCCAAGCAGAACAAGGTGCAGACGCAGAAGAAGCAGCAACAGCGGGTACGCCAGAAAAAATAAACTCGCTACGAATGTGGCTTTATGATTGCCTTATTTACATCATACGGTCGTCGTATGCTACGCTACTATTAGCGACAGCGATTTGACGAAGGAGCGCATCATGCCGTTTATGCATCCCACCAAGGAACAGGTCAGGGCATACATGCAGTTGCGCGAGTTTGACCGCCGCCCCCCTTCCACCCCGGACGAAATCCGCCGCCAGCTGGGCTGGTACGGCGCCTGCTGCGTCCCGGCGCCCGTCGCGGGCAGCAGCCTGCTGCTCCCCGGTGCCATCGCCCAACTGGTCGCGCTGCTGACCGTCGAATGGTGTTTCCGCGCCGCTGGCTTTCGCCTGTCGCGCCAGTTTGATACCTAGTATTAGTAGGTATTTTGCCGAGAAAAATGTTCCTATCACAAGAATTCGGCGTAAAATCTATCAAAATCTCACATAAATGTCTGACGAGTTGGTTATTCCTTAACGAAAACGTGTATTATCTCGGTTGTGCGCTAGAAACCGGCATAAAAGTCTGGGTTTTTTAGTGCAGCATTGGAAATTCAGCTAAAAAATTTTTTAATTAGAGTGTCGCTTTTTTCCCAAAAGAGTGGCCGGAACCTAGTGAACATTATGTCTCTCAAAGAAATTACCTCCTCGCCGACCTACAATCCGAACCGCGTGCTGGACGCCATCATCGAGAAACTGCAACTGAAAAACGACGCGGCCCTGTCGCGCGCGCTGGAAGTTGCCCCACCGGTGATCAGCAAGATCCGTCACAACACCCTGCCTATCGGCGCAACCATCCTGATCCGCATGCACGAGATCAGCGATTTCAGCATCCGCGAACTGCGCGAGATGATGGCTGCCTAAGGATGGCGGCGCCGGGCCAGTCCCGGTAGTTGCAAAAGAAGAAACGGCGTAAGCAAAAGTGCTTTACGCCGTTTTTTTTTAGGGCTGGCTGCGGTGCTCAAGCCGAGGTACTGATGGTGGTGCCGATTCTTTGTCCGCTGGTGTTGACCGTCGGGGCCGTGGCGGCCTGGGGCGGGGGCGGGGGCGGCGTGATTTTTTCGGCAGGCTTGTCGGCTGCCTTGACTGGCTCCGGCTGGCGCGCCGGGGCAGTTTGCGCGACGGCGGTGCTGGATGCGACGCTGTTGACGGCCATGATGACCTCCCTTGTTACGGATAAGCGCTTCAGTATGCCATTTTTTCAGGCAATGCGCCTGCCTGTATTGCCTGGCTGTGGTGCGGATGCCCGTCCTGGGGCGGCGGATAGGGCGGCACCGGCGGGTATTCGACCGGCACCGAGATGGTGACCGTGGTACCGGCATGCGCACTGCCGAGGATGGCGCACTGGCCGCCGAGCATGTTGATGCGCTCCTCGATGCCGACCAGGCCGAAGGAGCCGAGCTTGTTGCGGCTATTGTCGCGCAAGCCGATGCCGTTGTCGCTGATGGTCATGGTCAGCATGCCGCCCAGCTGGCGCAGTTCGACCCGCACCAGGCTGGCCTTGGCGTGCTGTAAGATATTGCTGAGCGACTCTTGCAGCACGCGGAATACAGCCGTGGCGCAAGGGGCGCTGATGACGATTTCGCGCTGGTGGTCGACCAGCTCGCAGACGATGCCGGAGTGGGCGCGGAACTGGGCGATCTGCCATTCCAGCGCAGCGTACAGGCCCAGGTCCAGCACCGTCGGGCGCAGGTCGTTGATGATGTTGCGCACGCTCTTGATGGTGCCGTCGATCTGGCTCAGCGTGGCGTGCGCGCGCGCATGCAGGCGCGGGTGGCGCTGGCCGGTGCGGGTGGCCAGCAGGTCGGCCTCGATGCGCAGCACCAGCAGGCTTTGCCCCAGGTCGTCGTGGATCTCGCGCGCGATGCGCTTGCGTTCCTGTTCCTTGATTTGATCGGCGTGCGCGGCCAGCCGGCGTAGCTTGTGGTGCGACAGCTGCAGCTTGGACTGGCTGTCACGCAGCTCCTTGGTCATGGCCTTGGCCACCTGGATTGCCCGCAGCCGCGACGACGACAGCGCCTGAAACAGCAGGAAGATCAGCATGCTGCCGGTGCAGCCGGTCAGCAGCGCCAGCCACGGCAGGAAGGCGTCGAAGCGGCTGATCCATTCGCTCCTGGGGGTGCAGAACATGACTTTCCACAGGCGGCCGTTGAAGTCCAGCGGCAGCGTGATGCAATACATGTCGTCGCTGCCTCCCGGCATGGCCTGCGGACGACGCAGGCTGTCGAACAGCAGCACATCGCCGGCCGATACCGGGCCGGCTTCGCCGTTCAGGCTGGTATCGCCGAGTTCGCCGCCGTCATACAGGGACAGACGCAGCCGGTGCTCCGGTATCTCCTGCAGCGCCGAACGCAACAGCCGCTGCACGCTGAAGCCGATGCCGACCGACCCCAGGAAGGCGGCACGCCGCTCGGCCACGCTGCGTAGCGGCAGGTTGCGGCGGTAGATCGGCAGCCGCATCGCCAGCCAGTACGCATGCGGCTGCAGCTGGTTTTCGATCAGGTGGCCGGACGCGCTGAGCGTGCCGGTGTCGCGCGATTTGGCCAGCGCTGCCGCCACCCCCGGCTTGGAGGCGATATCGAAGCCCAGCTTGTGGCTGAACGGTTGTTGCGGCTCGATCAAGGTCAGCACCGTGTAGTCGGCGCGCGGCCCGGGAGGATAGATGAAGGACCGGAGCGCGGCGGCGCCGCTGGCCGGGCGCATGGTTTGTTCGAAGCCGGCCCGCTCGTCCTCGCGCACATAGCGCGCATAGCTGATGTGCTCCAGCGCCGGAAAATGGTCGGCCAGATTCAGCCCGTCGACATAGCGGCGAAAGCTGTCGCGGCTCACCTGCTCGCTGGCCTGGAAGAAGCTGGCCGAGGCCCGCAATACATCGGTATAGGCTTTGATGTGCGAGGCGATGCTCGATTGGGCGTTGCGGGACTGCTGCACGAAGCGCCCGTGGGCGTCATGCTCGACCGATAGGCTGGCCGCCGCATACAGGGCGGCGCCGACGCCGAGCGAGAGCAGCCCGCCGGCCCACCACGCCGGCTGGGCAGGGGAGAACGATGGTTTGTAGGCGAACAATGCGGCCATGATCGAGTGCCTTGCGGCTCCGGCAAGGGAGTGGGGTGATGCCCGAAGAACATGAATGTTGCCAGAATATATAAATAATCTTCGGCTGTCGTCAAGAGTAATATTTATTTATTGGCATCTTTGACACGCAGGACACTTATCAGCTTCATCAGGATTGGGCGATGCTCTGCTTGCAATCGGGAATTGTGGTCTAATTCACGCCTAAATTCTCACCTGCTCCGCTGACTGCTGCGATAACGCGCTGGCCCGCACTTGCCCTTTCTGGGCCGGGGCGCTGTTGCCGTCACGGTCCCTAGACAGCAATCAAGCTTTAAGGATGTTTTTGCAATGTGGATCGTCAATGTAGCCTTACGGCGGCCGTACACCTTCATCGTCATGGCGCTGCTGATCCTGCTGTCTACGCCGCTGGTGCTGAGCAAGATGGCAACGGATATCTTCCCCGAGATCAATATCCCGGTGATCAGCATCATCTGGAACTACAACGGCTTGTCGGCCCAGGAAATGGGCCAGCGCATTACCGCCGTCAACGAGCGCAGCCTGACGACGACGGTCAATGACATCGAGCACATCGAGTCGCAGTCGCTGGCCGGCGTCGCCATCATCAAGATTTATTTCCAGCCCAACGTCAACATCGCCACGGCGATCGCGCAAGTGGTGTCGATCGAGCAGGCGCAGCTGCGCCAGTTGCCGCCAGGGATCACGCCGCCGCTGGTGATCAAATATTCGGCCTCCAGTATCCCGGTGATACAGCTGGGCATCTCCAGCCCGACCATGACCGAGCAGGCGCTGGGCGACGCCACGCTGAACGCGCTGCGCCCGCAACTGATCACCGTGCCTGGCGCGGCGATCCCGTATCCCTACGGCGGCAAGTCGCGCGTGGTGTCGGTGGACCTGGACAGCACGGCCTTGCTGGCCAAGGGACTGACGCCGACCGACGTGGTCAACGCCGTCAACGCGCAGAACCTGACCCTGCCATCGGGCACCGTCAAGCTGGGCAGCACCGAATTTAACGTGGCGATGAACGGTTCGCCCGACACCATTGCCGGCTTGAACAACATCCCCGTGCTGGCCAGGAACGGCAGCAGCACCTTGCTGTCGGAAGTGGCGCGCGTGCGTGACGGCTTCTCGCCGCAAACCAACATCGTGCGCCAGGATGGCCAGCGCGGCGCGCTGCTGTCGATCCTGAAGAACGGCGGCTCGTCGACGCTGGACATCGTCAGCAACTTGCGCAACCTGCTGCCGCTGGCGGCCCAGTCACTGCCCAGGGACTTGAAGGTCACGGCCATGTTCGACCAGTCGCTGTTCGTCAAGGCGGCCATCAGCGGCGTGGTGCGCGAGGCCATCATCGCCGCCGGCCTGACCGCCGCGATGATACTGCTGTTCCTGGGTAACTGGCGCAGCACGGCCATCATTGCCGTGTCGATTCCGCTGTCCATCCTGTCGTCCATCCTGGCGTTGTATGCGCTGGGCGAAACCATCAACATCATGACGCTGGGCGGGCTGGCGCTGGCGGTCGGCATTCTGGTCGACGACGCCACCGTCACCATCGAAAACATCGAGCGGCATATGCACCAGGGCGCCGACCTGCTGGAGGCGATCCGCGAGGGCGCCGGCGAGATCGCCGTGCCGGCGCTGGTGTCGACGCTGTGTATCTGTATCGTGTTCCTGCCGATGTTCTTCCTGGCCGGCGTGGCGCGCTACCTGTTCGTGCCGCTGGCCGAGGCGGTGGTGTTCGCGATGATCGCGTCCTACATCCTGTCGCGTACCCTGGTGCCGACCATGGTGATGCTGATGATGTCGCACGCCCATGGTGACGATGGCAAGCCTAGCCTGCTGCAGCGCGTGTACCGCCGCTTCGACGCGGCGTTCGAGAGCTTCCGCGGCGGCTACATCATCATCCTGTCCACGCTGCTGACCCACCGCAAGGTGTTCGGCGGCGCCTTCCTGGCGTTCTGCGTGCTGTCGCTGGGGCTGGTGTTGGGCATCGGCCAGGACTTCTTCCCGGCAGTCGACGCCGGCCAGATCCGCCTGCACATGCGCGCGCCGACCGGCACTCGCATCGAGGAAACGGCGCGCATTGCCGACGAAGTCGACCACGCCATCCGGGCAGTGATCCCGGCCCATGAGCTCAACACCATTCTGGACAACATCGGCTTGCCGGCCAGTGGTATCAATCTATCCTATAGCAACGCCGGCACCATCGGCACCATGGACAGCGAATTCCAGATCGCGCTGAAGGAAGAGCACCGCCCGACCGCCGAGTATGTGGAACAGCTGCGCCGCACGCTGCCGCAGCGCTTCCCGGGCATGGAATTTTTCTTCCAGCCGGCCGACATCGTCACGCAGATCCTCAACTTTGGCCAGCCGGCTGCGCTGGACGTGCAGATTTCCGGTCCCAAGCTGCAGGAAAACTACGCCCACGCCGCCGCGCTGATGAAGAAGATCCGGCAGATCCCCGGCGCGGTCGACGCGCACATCCTGCAGCGCCTGGACCAGCCGACGCTGGCGCTGGCGGTGGACCGCAGCCAGCTCAAGCAGCAGGGCCTGAACGCGGTGGACGTGGCGCAGAACGTGCTGGTGTCGTTGTCGGGCAGCTTCCAGACCGCACCGGCGTTCTGGCTCAATCCCGCCAACGGCATCGTCTACAACGTCGCGGTGCAGACGCCGCAGTACCACATCGACACGCTCGATGCGCTGATGCGCACGCCGGTGCGCGCGGCCGGCACGCCGGGCGGCAGCGGCAATGGACTGGCGCAGGAACAGCTGCTGAGCAGCCTGGCCGAAGTGCGTCCGGCGCGCCAGCTGGCTGACGTCTCGCACTACAACATCGCGCCGGTGATCGACCTGTATATCAGCGTCGAAGGCCGCGACCTCGGTAGCGTAGCCGCCGAAGTCGACAAGCTGGTGGCGGAGCTGCGTCCGCAACTGGCGCGTGGCAATCACGTTGAGCTGCGCGGCCAGATCGAAACCATGCATTCCTCGTTCATCGGCCTGGGGATCGGCCTGGCGATGGCGGTGGTGCTGGTCTACCTGCTGATCGTGGTCAACTTCCAGTCGTGGGTGGACGCCTTCATCATCGTCACCGCCTTGCCGGCCGCGCTGGCGGGCATCGCCTGGATGCTGTTCCTGACCGGGACTACACTGAATGTGCCGGCGCTGACCGGCGCCATCATGACCATGGGCGTGGCCACGGCGAACTCGATCCTGATGGTGTCGTTCGCCCGCCAGCGCCTGAACGACGGCCTGCCGCCGCTGTCGGCCGCGCTGGAGGCGGGCGCCACCCGCATCCGGCCGGTGCTGATGACGGCACTGGCCATGATCATCGGCATGATCCCGATGGCGATCGGCTTCGGCGAAGGCGCCGAGCAGAATGCGCCGCTGGGCCGTGCCGTCATCGGCGGCCTGCTGTTCGCCACCGTGTCCACGCTGCTGTTTGTGCCGATCGTATTCGCCGGCATCCACCGTTATCTGGAGCACCGCCAGCCTTCCGGCCCGGCGCATCCTGCATTAAATCCTGCTGCTGAAGGGAATACCTAACATGTCTGAACAACGTCACGCCGCACTGGGCATTCATGGCGCGCCCGATCACGACACCCACCATCACCACCCGCACCGCGGACCGATATTGAAACGCGCCCGCAACGTGGGTATTACCATCGTTGTCCTGCTGGTGCTTGGCGCCGGTGCCACGCTGGCGCTGCGCGCTTCCAGCCAGCGCGCCCTGGCAGAAGCGGTGGCCGAACATGCCAAGACCTATGTGCTGACCGCGCAGCCACAAGCGGGCGGCAAGGGCGAGGCGCTGACCTTGCCGGCTACGCTGCAAGGCAAGATCGAATCGCCGATCTATGCGCGCAGCAGCGGCTATGTGCTGCGCTGGTCGAAGGACATCGGCAGCCAGGTGCGCAAAGGCGAAGTGCTGGCCGAACTGGATACGCCGGAAGTGGACCAGCAGCTGGCGCAGGCAATCGCCGCGCGCGCGCAGGCTGCGTCCAGCCTGGAACTGGCGAAGACTTCGGCCGAACGCTGGGAAGCATTGCGCAAGAAGGACGCCGTCACGCAGCAGGAACTGAATGAACGCAGCAGCGCCTACACCCAGGCCCAAGCCAACCTGGCGGCGGCCGATGCCAACGTCAAGCGCCTGCGCCAGCTGGCCGAGTTCAAGAAGGTACTGGCGCCGTTCGACGGCGTGCTGACCCACCGTAACGTGGAAGTGGGCGACCTGGTCGACGCGGGCAACGGCGGCGCGGGCCGCGCGCTGTTCATGCTGGCGCAGGTGCAGCAGCTGCGCGCCTACATCTACGTGCCGCAAGCGTATGCGCAGCGCGTCAAGGTGGGCGACAAGGTGCAGATCACGCAGGCGGAAATGCAGAACCGTGTATTTGAAGGCAAGGTGGCGCGCACCGCTGGCGCCATCGACGCCGCCACCCGCACCATGCAGGTGGAAGTGAGCGTGCCGAACCAGGACCATGCGCTGCTGTCCGGCGCTTATGTGCAGGTTGGCCTGCCGGTTAGCGGCGCGGCGAATGCGCTGATCGTGCCGTCGAATGTGCTGCTGTTCCGTCCTGAGGGCCCGCGCGTGCCGGTGGTCGATGGCAGCGGCCATGTGCAGCTGCGTCCTGTGACCGTGGGTCATGACCTGGGCAATACGCTGGAAATCCTCAGCGGCTTGACGGTCAACGACAAGATGGTGCTGAACCCGCCGGATTCGTTGGCCGACAACGATGTGGTCACGCTGGCGCCGAAAGCGGCCAGCACTGCTGTCACCGGCGCCGCCGGCGCGGCCGGGAAGGCGCCATGAGCCTGGTGCGAGGTGGCGCACACCCGAGCGCAAACTCGAACGCAAATCCGAGCGCGATCCTCAGCGCGGCCGTCGCTGCTGCGCTGCTGACGGCCTGCGCCTCCGAACCGGCCTACCAGAAGCCGCAACTGGCCGAATTGCCCGCCGCGTGGCAGGGCGACACGCAGTTCCGCGCCGCCGCGCCGGACGACGCGGCCTTGAAGGGCACTTGGTGGGAGCTGTACCAGGATGCGCAACTGAACACGCTGGCGCAGCAGGCGCTGGCGCATAACCAGAATTTGCTGCAAGCGGCCAGCCGCCTGGAACAGGCGCGCGCGCAGGTGACGGTGGTGTCGTCGGCGCTGTTGCCGGCAGTCGGCCTGCAAGCGGGCGCGGCACGCAACCAGAGCTCGGCCGACCGGCCGCTGGCCGCGTATGGCACGCCGACCCAGTCGGTGACGCAGAATAACTTCCAGCTGGGCCTGGCCGTCAACTACGAGGCCGACTTGTTCGGCCGGGTGCGCAGCAGCACCCATGCGGCACAGGCTTCGGCCCAGCAGGCCGCTGCCGATTTCGAGAACGCGCGCCTGGTGCTGCTGGCGGAACTGGCCAGCGACTACTTCAGCCTGCGCGAGCGCGATGCGGAAATTGACGTGGTCCTGCGCAGCATCGAGTTGCAGCAAAAGGCGTTTGAATTCATCAGCGCGCGCCATGAGCTGGGCGTGGCGTCCGGACTCGATCTGGCGCAGCAGGAAGCGCTGCTGGAGTCCAGCCGCACCCAGTTGGAACTGCTGCAGAACCAGCGCCTGCAACTGCTGCACGCCTTGGCTACCCTGACCGGCACGCCGGCGCCGAGTTTCACGCTGGCGCCGGCCCTGGTGTCGCTGGCGCCGCCGCCTGTACCAACGGGGCTGCCGTCCGACCTGCTGCAGCGTCGTCCCGACGTGGCTTCGGCCGAGCGTGCCGTGGCGGCAGCCAACGCGCAGATCGGCGTGGCGCGTGCCGCTTACTTCCCGACCGTGACGCTGCAAGCGAACGGCGGCTGGGACAGCAATGCGATGGGGCGGCTGATCAGCGCACCGAGTTTGCTATGGTCGCTGGGCGCTGCCGCCACGCAGACCTTGTTCGACGCCGGCAAGACCACGGCGACGGTGAAGATCGCCGAAGCCGGCTACACGGGCGCAGTGGCGAACTACCGCCAGAGCGTGCTGGTGGCGATGCAGGAAGTGGAAGATGGCATGGTCGGCATCACGGCCTTGGGTCGCGCCGGCAGCCAGGCCGATGCCGCGCTGCGCAGCGCGCAGCGGGCGCTGGAGCTGGCCAACGACCGCTATGCGGGCGGAGTGGCAACCTATCTGGATGTGATTACGGCGCAGCAGACTTTGCTGACCAATGAGCGTTCGGCCGTCAGCATCCATGGCCAGCAGATGAACACCTCGGTGTTCCTGGTCAAGGCGCTCGGTGGTGGCTGGCAGGGTGCGGCGAACTAAGCTGCAGTGACGTGCGCATGGGCGGACCGCCGCGCAGGCGGGAGCCCATGCTGGCGCTGCGTCGCCAGCGCGCTATGCGCTGTAGTGAGCTCAGCATGGATACCCGGCGGGAATGACGCGGGGCCGGCCCGCTTGCCAGGCCGGCCCCGTTTGCGTTTTTGCGCTTACTTGGCGACGAAGCTGTCTTTCAGCGTGACGATGCGGTTAAATACCGGCTTGCCTGGCTGCGAATCGACGCGGTCGGCGACGAAATAGCCGTGGCGCTCGAACTGATAGCGCTGGTCCGGCAGCGCGGCCTTCATGCCCGGCTCCAGGTAGGCGGTGACGACTTCCTTGGCGTGCGGGTTCAGCGCGGCGATGAAGTCCTTGCCGCCGGCATCGGGCTGCGGATCGCTGAACAGGCGGTCGTACAGGCGCACTTCGGCTTGCAGCGCGGTGGCGGCGGAAACCCAGTGGATGTTGCCCTTGACCTTGTAGTTGTCCGAACCGGGCGTGCCCGATTTCGAATCCGGGAAGTAGTTCACGTGCACGGCGATGACCTTGCCGTTTTCGTCCTTGTCGTAGCCGACGCACTCGGTCACGTAGCCATGACGCAGGCGCACGCGACTGCCCGGCTTGTCGTCGATCGGCGGGTAGTAGCGGAAATAGCCTTTGCTCGGCACTTCCATGAAGTCGTCTTCCTCGATCCACAGTTCGCGCGTGATCGGGAAGGTGCGCACGCCCATTTCCGGATGGTGCGGGTGGACCGGCGAGCTGCATTGCTCGCTCAGCTCGAGCGGATAGTTATCGATGATCAGCTTCAGCGGACGCAGCACGGCGGTGGCGCGCGGCGCTTTCGGGTCCAGGTCTTCGCGCAGGCAGCCTTCCAGCGTGCTCATATCGATCCAGCCGTCGGACTTGGTCACACCGATGCGTTCGCAGAACAGCTGGATCGCTTCCGGCGTGTAGCCGCGGCGGCGCAGGCCGACGATGGTCGGCATGCGCGGATCGTCCCAGCCGTCGACGATCTTCTCGTCGACCAGCTGGCGCAGCTTGCGCTTGCTGGTGACCACGTAGGTCAGGTTCAGGCGCGAGAATTCGTACTGGTGCGGCACCGGTTTCTGGAAAAAGCCACCTTCGGCCAAGGTCTCCAGCAGCCAGTCGTAGAACGGCCGGTGGTCCTGGAATTCCAGCGTGCAGATCGAGTGGGTGATCTGTTCCAGCGCGTCCGAGATCGGGTGCGTGTAGTCGTACATCGGGTAGATGCACCAGGCGTCGCCGGTGCGCACGTGGTGCGCGTGGCGGATGCGGTAGATGGCCGGGTCGCGCATGTTCATGTTCGGCGAGGCCATCGCGTCTTCGCTGATCTTGGCGCGCAGGATATGCTCGCCGTCGGCGTATTTACCGGCGCGCATGTCGCGGAAGATCTGCAGCGATTCTTCGCGCGGACGGTCGCGGAACGGCGAGTTGGTGCCCGGCGTGGCGAAGTTGCCGCGGTTGGCCGCCATGTCGTCGGCGCTCTGGCTGTCGACGTAGGCGTAGCCGGCCGTGATCAGGTACTCGGCCATGGTGTACAGTTGCTCGAAGTAGTCGCTGGCGTGGTGCAGATGGTGCTCGATGCTGCCGTCGGCTTGGGGGTAGTCGTAATCGAAGCCCAGCCACTTGACGCTGTCGATGATGGTGTCGACGTATTCCTGCTCTTCCTTGGCCGGGTTGGTGTCGTCGAAGCGCAGGTTGCAGCGGCCCTGGTAGTCGCGCGCCAGGCCGAAGTTCAGGCAGATCGATTTGGCGTGGCCGATGTGCAGATAGCCGTTTGGCTCCGGCGGGAAGCGGGTGATCACTGGCGGCAAGCCGTCGCGCACATGGGTGCCGGCAGCCAGGTCGGATTCGACGATGGCGCGCAGGAAGTTGGACGACAGTGGAGACGCTGCGGCAGGTGTTGCAGGGCTGGTTTTATCGTTGCTCATTCGTAAAGTGGCTTTGCAAAAGGTCGAGTATTGGCCATTTTACCGTATCGCTCCGTTTTCGCCGGGCGAATGCTGCGTTGCGGCAGCAAAATGGGCGGCGGTGGCCGATCTATAGGATAATGCGGGGTTAGACTTATGTAGCCGCATTGCTACCCATTATGTGACCCGGAGTTTCCTCATGGAAAATTACTACGCAGTGCTCGGTGTCGCGCCCAACGCTACAGACGACGACATCAAGAAGGTGTACCGCTCGCTGGCGATGCGCTACCACCCGGACCGCAACCAGGCGCCCGGCGCGGATGTGCGCTTCAAGGCCATCGCCAAGGCGTACGAAGTGCTGTCCGACCCGGTCAAGCGCGAAGAGTACAACCAGAGCGTGAACCACCGCATCATCATCGATCCTGAGGCGGAAGCCTATCAGTTGTGGCGTTCGGTATTCAACCTGCACGGCAGCGTGCTGCCGTCGGCCTGATGGCCGCGCCGTAGCCGTATTCAAAAAATTAAGAAATTAAGAAAGTAAGCAATGAGAAAAGTACACCCTGAATTTGCCTATCAGTCGCGCGAACTTGGCGGCCAGATCGAGGGCATTCTGGGCGATCCGCCCGATCACAAGAACTACAAGAACATGGTCGACGCGCTGGTGTCGGAATACGCCAGCGGTGGCGGCATCGAAGATGTGAACATGCTGGCGTTCGCGCTGGTCGATCACATCGAATTCAACAACCCGAAAGGCTTGCTGGCCGAAGCCGAGGACTACGAATTCGGCGATCCGTCGCGCGTGTTCGCGATGGCTTCCTGCACTGGCGAGGAGCCGGCCCGCATGTACGCGGCCATCGAAGAGAGCTTCCCGGAACTGGCGCGCCAGGCCATCATCAGCGCGTTCCTGTACAAGAATCCGCGCAAGTGGGATGACGACGACCAGTCGCTGGACCAGCTGTCGGCCAACGACGACGGCGACGACGAATACGACGAAGAGCAAGCGACCGACGATTTCGCCCAGATGTTCGATCAGGAAGGAGAATAAGCATGTCCGACGATACCCCAAGCCGCAATCTGCCCGCGCTGAGCAAGCAGGTGACGGAACTGGTGCTGGCCGGCTCGCTGAGCCATGCCGAACAGGCTTTCGTGGAAGCGGCCGACACCCACGGCGACCTGGCCGTGGTTGAAGTGCTGGCCCACATTCCGCCGCAAGTGACTGCGCTGCACCTGGCCGGCTTCGACGGCGGCAAGATGTCGCTGGCGACCTTGCTGGTGCCGCCTAAGGCCTGGGCCGACAGCCTGGCCTTCTTTGCCGCGACCTGGGCCGATGATTTGATCGAGGACGACCCTGAGCGCATCGCCGAATCGCTGTTCGCGCATATCCACGGCGTGGTGTTCTCCACCGAGGACGAAGAGCGCCGCCACCAGTTGCTGATGGAAGCTTCCGCCACCGACCATGGCGCGACCGCGTTCGCGATCCTGTTCTCGATGGCGCCGAAGGAGATTCTGGAAGTGGCGGGCGAGATCATCTCCAAGGGGCCTTATCTGACGGGGCAAACCTCGTCCGACAACGACATCGTGCCGCTGGCGATCGCGCTGGCACAGGCGTCGGAAGATGGCTGGGACCGCGCGCTGTTCGAACTGTTTCCCGAGTTCCGCCACAGCGCCGACCTGGCCGACGCGGAATTCAGCGACGATCCGGACGACGAGGACCCCAAGGTGCTGCAGCGCTCCACCAAGGAGCTGCTGTACCGCTTGCGCAAGCAGGTGCCGTCGTCGCGCAGTGCCAAGCCGGGTTCGCGCCGCAGCATCGGCACCAAGATTTTCTCGTGATGGAATCCTGATTCATGCTGCCAGCACTCGTAGTAGAAAATCTCCCGCGCCTGACGCGGGCCATCAAGCAACTGGCGGCCGATACGCGTGAGGATGCCGCCGTCAACCTGGCCGATGAGTTGACCGGTATCACGGCCATGGTGGCGGAGAAGTTCACCAACGACCGCACCGCCGACGGCATCCAGAAGGCGCTGCAGTTGACGGTGGGTGGCGTATCGCTGGGTCTGGAACATTCGCTGATGGACCAGGGCGACCAGGCCGGCCTGGACTTCCTGGTCGAGCATGGCGCCGAGGCGGCGTTCCAGGTCGGCTTCCGCATGATCAAGGAACTGGCCGCGCTGCCGGAAGATGCGCTGGTCGGCGAGTACGATACCGATCCCGTGTATGCGCAGCGCCGCTTGCGCGATCTGTTCATCGACATCTGCCAGGTGGACCCGAACCAGAACTGGAACGGGCCGGAGAAGTACGCCACCCAGCTCAAGCAGCGCAAGGAGGTGCAAGCCATCGTGCGGCTGGCGAACTGGCTGCGCCGGCATAACAGCGAAGGCCCGGTCAGCGATACGGACCTGAATGCGGAAGGGGTGATTGCGCTGGCCATCATCTTCGCGGTGGAGGGCGGTGGTCGCGTCATCGCGCGCACCGGGCAGAAGGAGTTCGAGCGCTTCGTCAAGGCGGTGCGCAAGAACAAGCCGGACTTCGAGCAAGGCTGGGCGGCCTTGGTGGCGGCGGTGCCGGTGCAACATCATCCGGTACTGCTGGAGCGCATCGCCAGCTATCGCAACAACTGCACCGTGCTGCACAACATCCGCGGCCGCACGGCGATGAAGACCTTGTTCGCGGAGCTGGAAAACTACGCCGGCTCCGAATTGGACGCTGACTACGGCTAAACCTTAGCCGCGCCGCTGGCCTTCCGCCGCCGCTTCGCGCGCGACGGCGACGAAGGATTCCACCAGCGGTGCATTTTCCTGCTGGCGCCGCGCCAGCAGCAGCGTGGTCGTGGCCTCTGGATCGGCCAGCGGCCGGTAGCACACGCCCTCCAGCTTGATGATGTCGAAAGAACTCGGCAACACACTGGCACCGCATCCCGCCGCCACCAGCCCGATGATGGTCGACGCCTCGCCCGCTTCCATCGCGATGCTGGGCAGGAAACCTGCCGCGCGGCACAGACGGAAAATCTGCGGATAAATCCCGGTCCCCGCGTTCTGCGGATACATCACCAGCGGCAGTCCTTGCAGATCGCCGATGGCGACGCTCTGCTGCCTGGCCAAGGGGTGGCCAACCGGCAGCACCAGCACCAGCGGATCCTGGCGCAGCACTTCGGTGGCCAGGCCGTCCGGAATCGGCACCTCGGGCGGACGTATCAAGCCCAGGTCCAGCTCGCGCGCGGTGAGGGCATCGAGCTGGCGCAAGGTCGCCATCTCATGCAAGGTCAGCGTGACGCCCGGATAGCGCTGGCGGTAGCGGTTGACCACGGTGGCAAACAGTGGCGTGAGCGGCGTGGAAAACGTAAAGCCGACCCGCAGTTCGCCTGCCTCGCCGCGCTGCGCCCGGCGCGCGGTCTGCACCGCTTGTTGCGACAAGGCCAGCACCCGGCGCGCATCGTCGAGGAACAGCTTGCCCGCTTCGGTGAGCCGCACCCAGCGCTTGCTGCGCTCGAGCAACTGAGCGCCCACTTCGCTTTCCAGCATCTGAATCTGGTGGCTCAGCGGTGGCTGGCCGATGTGCAGGCGCTCGGCCGCGCGGGTGAAGCTCAACTCCTCGGCGACGGCGACAAAGTAGCGCAGGTGACGCAATTCCATGCTGTTATCTTTTTAAAGTATAAGAAACGGATCAAATATATATTGGACAGTAATAGTGCGCAATCCTAAGATGAGTCTAGCGATTTTCAGGATGCGCCATCATGTCTAGTGCCACTGCCACAGTTGCAAGCCTTTCCGCCGCCCAGCATGGGCAGCGTGCCACCGTGCCACGGATTGCCGCCGGCAGTGCGGAATTCAAACGCAGCAACCGCGCGCTGTTCTTCGGCGGCTTTTCCGCCTTCGCACTGCTGTATTGCGTGCAGCCGCTGATGCCGGTGCTGTCGCGCCAGTTTGCACTCACTGCGGCGCAAAGCAGCATGGTGCTGTCCGTGTCCACCGCCGCGCTGGCGCTGTCGCTGCTGCTGTCGAGCGCCTTGTCGGAGCGGCTGGGCCGCAAGCCGCTGATGGTGGCCGCCATGACCGGCGCCGCCGTCCTGACACTGCTGTGCGCCTTCGCGCAGAGCTATACGCAGCTGCTGGTGCTGCGCGCCATACTGGGGGCAGCACTGGGCGGCATGCCCGCCATCGCCATGGCCTACCTCGGCGAGGAAATCGAAGCGACATCGCTGGGCTTGTCGATGGGCCTGTACATCAGCGGCAGTGCCTTCGGCGGCATGGCCGGGCGAGTGCTCACTTCGGTGCTGAGCGACTTTTACTCGTGGCGCGTGGCGCTGGCCGCGATGGGGGTGGCCGGCCTGCTGGCGGCCTGGGAATTCTGGCGCAGCCTGCCGCCGTCGCGCCACTTCCAGCCCACGCGGGGCGGTTGGCGCGCGATGCCGGGCGGGATGAAAATGCACCTGCTCGATTCGGGCTTGCCATGGCTGTTCGCGCTGGCCTTCCTGCTGATGGGCAGCTTTGTCAGCCTGTATAACTACATCGCTTATCGCTTGCTGGGCGCGCCGTTCGGGCTGAGCCAGAGTATGGTTGGCACGATATCCTTCCTGTACCTGCTGGGCATTTACAGCTCGGTGTGGGCTGGCGGTCTGGCCGACCGGCTGGGGCGGCGCGGCGTGCTGTGGGGCGTGCTGACCATCATGCTGGTGGGCTTGCTGCTAACCTTGTCGCATGCGCTGGCGCTGATCGTGGCGGGCGTGGCGCTGTTTACCTTCGGCTTTTTCGCCACGCACTCGGTGGCCAGCAGCTGGGTGGGGCGGCGCGCTACCATGTCGAAGGCGCTGGCGTCGGCCCTGTACCTGTTCTTCTACTACCTGGGATCGAGCGTGATCGGTTCGGCCTCCGGCATCATGTGGGGCCGCGCCGGCTGGCCGGGCGTGGTCGCGGTGCTGGGCGCTGCGCTGACACTGGCGCTGCTGATCGCGCTGCGCCTGCGCAAGCTGGTGCCGGTCGGGCAGGGCGAGCTGGCTGCGGCCCGTTAGCGCGGGCAATTGGTGTATTTCTTCTGGCCGTCTTCGCGGATCGAAATGCAGTAGGTGAGCAGGGCGGTCGTCACGCGGTACACGTGCGTGTGGGCATCGGGCGGCGAGATCTCCACGGTCCGCGCCGCTTGCTACCATTTGGACGGCACCGCGTCGTGCGCGGCGTTGAAGCCGCGTTCCAGTCTGGCTTGTTTGCAATCGTTCGGCGGCGGGGTGGCCGTTCGGGATAGGCCTGGCGCAGCTCCTGGTCGATCTTGCCGAGATCCTTGCGCGCCTGGGCCATGACGGCGCTGGCCGATGGCGTCTGCGGTGCGACGGGGGCGGCGAACGTATCGATCGTATTGATCGTATCGATGACGGCGGCCGGCGGCGTGATCGGCGGCACTTCGCCGGCGGGCGCCGGTGCGGCCATCTCTGATGGCCGCTGCCGCCGTGCGGCAGCGGGGGCAGCTGGCTGCACCACCGGCCGCCGCAGGGGCTGCTGCTGCGTCGGTTCAGGCATGGGCAGCAACCACGCGATTGCGTTGCGCGCCTGGTGCGGCGCGCCATCATGCAGCGGCCGAAGCTGGGCAAACATCCCGATGATGGCGATGTGCCGCGCGACTGTCAGCAGCAGTCCAAGCCAGAGCCGCGGCGAGGCAGGCCGGTTCAGCGCGGCGCCTGCTCGAACCACGCGAGGATGCGTGTGTATTCGGCATGCGGGGCGGAGACCTGAGCGCCAGGCGGCATCAGATCATGACCGGCATATGGGACGCGCCGCAGCGTGACGTCCCGGCCGGCGGCGATCAGTTCGCTGGCCATGCTCTCGGTCGACAGGATGGGAACATTCACGTCCCGCATGCCACTGACGATGTAAATCCTGGCCTGGCTCTTGAGCAGATTGCTGGTGGAAGACGCACGGAAGAAACTGGACCAGCGCTTGTATGGGTGTCCCCATGCGAAGTCCTTGGCGCTATCGGGCGCGGCCATGATGCGTTTGCGCTGTGCTTCCAGCTCGTCAAGCTTGCGGCTGGTTTCTTCGTCAGAGGATGAATTGCTGTAGGCATTGAGGACGAAATCGTAGAGCTGTGTCGGGCCGCTGGCGCCGATCAGCGCAATGTCCGACGCGCGTCCATCGGCAGCGGCCAGTGCCGCAGCCACCGTCGCGCCTTCCGAGATGCCCAGTACCAGCACCGGTCCTGGCTTGACCCACGGCAGTTGCTGCGCATGGTCAAAGGCGCGGCGCAGGTCGCGCACCCAGTTCTCCAGCGTGAAGTAAGCGTTGAACTGATCGGGGCAGGCCGTTGCCGTGCCTTGGCCGGCGGGCGGCGTCTTGGGCACAAACGCTTTGTTGACGACCATGACGGCATATTTTTCCATCCTCGCCCAGTCGATATAGGAATACACGTGCGACATCCTGGCCGGCGTGCCGAGGCCGGAAAATACCGGGCTGCAGCCGGAGCCTTGAATCATCAGGATTAGCGGCCCAGCTTGCCTGGGTTTGGAGATGTAGTATTCGACGGCTGGACCGTTCGCCTGCGCTAGCCGGAATTGCGCGATCTCGGTCGTGCCGGCAAAGAACGATGCCGGATCTACGGCGTGCGTTTCGTCCGCCAGCGCGCTGCAAAGTGTGACGCAGGACAGCGTTAGTGCAGCAAAGTACCTGGACCGCATGGATGCCCCCGAAGATGGACCGAAAGCGCAGCATATATTAATGATTTGACAGTTGTTTAATATGTCACATTCACTTACAAACCGGCTGTAAGGTTGGGGCTAGGATGACGACTAATCCCCAAACTCATCGAAGGGGCAATCCCATGAAACAATTACTTCTTCCCCTACTGGCGGCGTGCGCGCTGAATGTAGCGCCGGTGCTGGCCGCGAATAGCTGCATGCTGCAAAGCCCGGCGCATCGCATCGCGCTGCTGGAGCTGTACACCTCGGAAGGCTGCGACAGTTGCCCGCCGGCCGATCAATTCGTCAGCGGCTTGCGCGCGGCGGGCGTGGCGCCGGAGCAGGCGGTGATCCTGTCGGAGCATGTCGATTATTGGAATTACATTGGCTGGAAAGATCCGTTTTCGCGCGCCGCGTTCACCGAGCGGCAGCGCTGGCTGAGCGAGCTGGCCGGCTCGCGCACCATTTACACGCCGGAAATGTTCATTGCCGGCAAAGAGCTGCGCGGCGGCACCAATGGCGGCTGGGTGAACGGCGTGCCGGCGGCGGTCAAGCGCGTCAACGATACGCTGGCCCAGGCCGACATCAGCATCGCGCTGGGAGCGCCGGGCAGTGCCGGCTTGCCGGTTGAAGTGAAAGCCAGTTCGGCGCGCGACGGTAAGCTGTACGTGGCGCTGGTTGAAAGCGCTCTGGCCAGCCAGGTGACGGCAGGCGAGAACCGGGGCCGGCTGCTGCGTCACGATTTTGTCGTGCGCGAATGGCTGGCGCCCGTCCCGCTGTCGGCCGACGGCAAAAGCGGCAAGAACGCAGCGGGCGTCACGCGGACCTTCACGCTGCCGCCCGGCGCGGTAGCGGGCAAGCTGGGCATCAGCGCTTTCGTGCAAACCAACAAAGGCGAGGTATTGCAGGCCTTGGCCTTGCCGGTGTGCGGCGGCTGAGTTGATGGAGGACGACACCACGCTACCAGCATGCGAAATCGGGCGGCGCTTGGTCAGTGCCGAGCGCGCCATCGGCGTAGCGGCGCAAGCCTGCTCCGCCGAGCCCGGCTTGCCGAGCGAACTACGCGCTTGCATCGAGCGCTTGGACCGGCAATCCGCTATAGCCTAGTAGTTCGTTTCGCTAAAATATTTACTAATCCGTCATGATTGAGTCAAAACTCTTCCACTGAAAGCGAACCGGGTTGGCGTTCATC
>FSZM01000074.1_pt1 | contig 54829 bp, 52 predicted proteins | sample 1638831 | NCBI WGS metagenome assembly FSZM01 (sample SAMEA3914813, study PRJEB12502) | metagenome | biome: forest; material: soil | place: Canada | collected 2011-07-07 | depth 0.3 m
ACAACCCCGGTGGTAAGTGCTTGATTGTTAACCATTTCTTTGGCCGAAGACTAGTCAAAAAAGCACTATTCGGTGATGAGAGATGTGTGTAATCCTATGCCCTAGAAGTTGGCATACTAGTGATGCACGAGGGCACGTTTTAAAACGAGCCCTCCGCATCGCTTTGCCACCATTGTTTTCAGTGCAGCAGCACCGGATGGCTCATCAAAGAGTCGTAACTGCCCAAAAATTCATCAATTTCCGCCATGGTTGGTTCGCCCGCGATCAGTTCGTTGACGTCGCGGCGGAAGGTCTGGGCCATGATGCCGGCGATGAAAATCTCGCGTTTGCCCCCCTTGTCGACGATTTCATAGCCGCCGAAGCGCAGTGCCTCCAACTCCCGGTCGGCGCCGAATTCGACAACACTGTACTGCTCGCTGTTGTAGATGAGGTTCATTTTGCTTCCTTTCTCAAGGGGCGAAACGCTGGAGGTTTCGCCTACAAGCCAGACGTGGGGCTGAGTGCGGGGGATTTCAAGTAGCATGAGTCTGCGGGGGAGACGCATCCGGCGGCAGGTTTTAGGCCGCGATATCGGGTTGCAAACTGAGCAATTCGCCGTAGGGCGCTTCGGACAGCCACGTGCGCAGCTGTTCAAGGTGGGTGGCGGTTGCCAGGCTGATGTAGAGCCGCGCCGGCGGATGGCGCAGCACACGGTTTAATGTTACTCGCAAAACGAGATTGCCGCTGCAATGCAAGCATCCGGGGGCGATCCGGTGTACCACTGGGGGGACACCGGCCGCCCCGTCGCCCTCGTCGAATGCCAGGGCGGAGCTGCCGTCGGATAAGCCTTCCAGGATGATGACGCTGGCCACGCCGGGCCGCAGCGCAGCAGCGATGGCCGCTTCGCGCATGCCGGCGCGGGGACCGGTGACCAGCACCGTCGGCACCAGCGGCCGGGCCTTGGCAGGCGCGCCCGGATCAGCGGGCGCTGCCACGGCTCAGGCGCCCTTCTTTGCCAGCTTGCCCGGCTCCACGCCCAGCTGCTTGAGCTTGCGGTACAGGTGGGTGCGTTCCAGGCCGGTCTTTTCAGCGACACGGGTCATGCTGCCGCCTTCGCGGCCCAGGTGGTGCTCGAAGTACATGCGCTCGAAGGCATCGCGCGCCTCGCGCAGCGGCAGGTCGAACGACAGGTTGAACATATGGTTGTCGCCGCCGCCGATGGTCGCGCCGCCGCGCACGGTGGCCATGGCCTGCGACTGGCCGGCCGGGCTGAACGCGGGCGCTGCGGTGGCGCCGTCTTCTGCCGGCACTGCCTGCGCCGGGCGCGGCGCCAATGCCGGCGCGCGCACCGTTTCCTGGGCCCGGGTCAAACCCTGCTGGACCGCTTTCAGCAGCTTTTGCAGGGCGATCGGTTTTTCCAGGAAGTTCAGCGCACCGATGCGTGTCGCCTCGACTGCGGTATCGATGGTGGCGTGGCCCGACATCATGATGACCGGCATGGTCAGCAGGCCATCGCGCTGCCACTCCTTCAACAGCGTGACGCCGTCCGTGTCCGGCATCCAGATATCGAGCAGCACCAGATCGGGCGCGCCGCCCGCACGGGCTTCGCGCGCCTGCTGCGCGTTTTCAGCAAGTTGTATCGCATGCCCCTCGTCGCTCAAGATTTCCGAGAGCAACTCGCGGATACCCATCTCATCATCCACTACCAGAATGTTTGCCATCTATCCCTGCCTTCCTCACTTCGCCGGAGTTACTCGACAATGATTTTATTAGTCGTTGAAAAACTTAGGTATTTTGCGTCGCCGGTGCTAACTTTAACAGCAAAATCAGCACTGACGCGCCACTTCTATCGACATGGTTCTGGATATCGATCCGTCCACCATGCTCATCGATAATTTTTTTCACCATCGCCAGGCCCAGGCCGGTACCGCGCGCCTTGGACGTGACATACGGTTCGAACGCCCGCGCCAGGATTTTCGGCGCGAATCCCGGCCCGGTATCGACGATCGCCAGCCGCACCGCCGTGCGCGTGCTGCCGTCCGCGCCCTGATAATGAATGGCTTCGCTGATCACGTCAATGCGTGGCGCTGCATTCTCCGGCGCTTGCTCGGCCATCGCGTCCTGGGCGTTCTGCAAAAGATTGTGGATCACCTGGCGCAGCTGGGTGGCGTCGCCCATCACCAGCGGCAACCCCGGCTGCAAGACCGGGTGGATGATGTCGTCGCCATCGCCGGTCAGGTACAGGTGCAAGATCTCTTCCACCAGTGCGTTCAAGTCCAACGCTTCCAGCATCGCCGGCGGCGTTTTCGCGTAGTCGCGGAAGTCGTCCACCATGCGCTTCATCGCCGCCACCTGATTAACGATGGTGGCCGTGCCCTTGTTGAGCAGCTCCATGTCGGTGTCGCCCAGCTTGCCGTCCAGCTTCATCTGCAAGCGCTCGGCCGACAGCTGAATGGGTGTCAGCGGATTCTTGATTTCGTGCGCCAGCCGGCGCGCCACCTCGCCCCAGGCGATCGAGCGCTGGGCCGAAATCACGTCGGAAATATCGTCGAACACCACCAGGTAACCGTTGCCGCTCTCCAGTGGCAGGCGCGAGCCGCGTGTCAGCAAGGTCAGGTCGTTGTCTTCGGCGGCGCCGGGGCGGCGCGGCACCTCGATCTGGCGCTGCCAATGCAAGCGCTGCAGGTTGCGGCCGGCGGCCGACTGCGCGCTCTGCGCCGAGAAGGCGTTGACCACCGCGTGGCCGAATTCCTGCAAGCCGTCGACCTCGGCCAGCTGCTGGCCAATCAGGGTCACGCCAGGCGTCTGCAGGATGCGCTCCACCGAATCGTTGCAGCTGACCAGGCGGAATTCCGCATCCAGTACCATCACCCCGGCCGACATATTGGCCAGCACCGATTCCAGGTGGGCCTTGGCGTTCTGCAGCGCAGCACGGTTCTGCTCCACCGCGCTGCGCGCGTCCGACAACTGGCGGGTCATGGTGTTGAACGATTGCGTCAGCGTGCCCAGCTCGTCCGAGGTGGCGACAATCGGCCGCGGCGACAGATCGCCCTCGGCCACCGCGCGCGTGCCCTCGGCCAGCAGCAGCAGCGGCTGGGCCAGGTCGCTGGCGATCAGGAAGGCGCTGGCGATGGCGCCAAACACGGCCAGCAGCAAGGTCAGGGTCAGCGTTTCGATATACATCTTGCGCAGCCCGACCCGGGCCACGAAGCGTTCCTTGTATTCGCTATACGCGCTGCGGATGACTTCCGCATTGCTGGCCAGCTGCGCAGGCGCCAGCTGGATCAGTTGCAGGTAGCGCGGCGCCAGGTGGGTGCCGTTGGGCTGCACCGGATCGGGAATCGCGATCACCACCCGCAGCCGTAAATTATTGGCAACCTCGGCCGGGCTGAGCGGCGCGTTGACCAGGTCGCTGCGCAGCTCGTTGCCGCCTTCCGGTGCGCCGTACGAGGCTTCGGTCTTGGCCTTGTCCATCATATCGCGGGTCGGCAGGTCGGCGCTCAGGTTGCGGCCCGGCTTGCCGCGTGCGCTGACGATCAGCCCGCCCTCGGCATCGACGATGATCGCATCTTGCATGCCGGGCTGGCTCTTGACCAGGTTGGCCAGCAGCGCCGGCGCTATGTTGTACGGCTGCTCCGCCAGCTGCTGCACAGTACGGCGCGCCGTGCCGTCCAGCTCGGCCAGCGCCGTGTCCAGGCCGGCGCGGCTCAGGTTGATGCCCGATTCCAGCGCCTCCTCGATGTGGACATTGAACCAGGATTCAATCGAATTGGAGACGAACTGCACCGACACCAGGAAGATCACCAGCCCCGGCAGCACGCCGATGGCGGCAAACAGCAGCACCAGCCGCGTCATCAGCTTGGAACCGAACTTGCCGCTCTTGAAACGGACATACAGCCGGAACAGCGATACCGCCACCAGGATCAGCAGCGCCACCGCCACCGCCGCGTTCAGACCCAGCAGCCAGGAATAATAGCGGTCGAAAAAGCCGGAATTGTCGGACGCCGAAGCCAGCAGGAACAGCAGGATACTGATGATGGCGCCGCCAACGACAGCCAGGTACCGCAAGGCCGTGTTCACTTACTCCGCCCTGTACTGGAAGGTTTTCTTGTCTGACGCCAGGCGCCATTCGCTGTTGTTGAAGGCGTTGACCTGGATGGGCTTGGGCAGGTAGTTGCGGTCCATGCCCATGCGCAGGGTGACGTTGTAGGTTTCGCCGACCTTCAGCGCGCCGCGCGGCGCCACCAGCCAGCGGCTCGGGCGGCGGATCAGGAACAGCGCCTCGTCCAGCGAGGAAAAGCTCTGTCCCACGCTGCCGACGATGGACACGTGGTACTGGCGCGTGATGACGTTATAGAAAATGCGCGAGGTCTGGCGCGCGGTGATGGCCTTTTCATCAAACCAGTACCAGCGCGGCCGGGTGAATTCGATTTCGGTGGTGAAGTACAGCTGGACGCCGCTCTGGATCGCATCTTCCAGGCCGTGGTTCAGGTCGAAGGCATAGCTGGCCGACAGGCGATAGCCCTCTTCGGCCGCCTCGATGAACGCACGCTTGATTTCGACGCCGTCGGCCGCCCGCGCCGCCTGCGGCAGCGCGCAGGCCAGGATCAGCAGCAGCTGGCAGGCAAGAAGTCGAAAAAATCGTTGTGTCACGTGTGGGCCGGTGATCAATAGGTCCGTCGAAAATAGACAGGCAAAACGATTACGCATTTTTCTGGAACAGCGCGTAAAACAGTCCATCGTGATCCTGCTCGATACCGCCGGCGGGGAGCAATTGACCGGGCGCATCCAGCCGCACTGCCTTGTTGCGCACTGCGAAAGCGGCCGCCTGCGCCTCGGATTCCTGCGGCCACAAGGAACATGTCACGAACAGCAATTTACCATTGGGCCGGAGCATCTGCCAAAGGTTGTCGAGAATTTTGCCGGAAAGTGTTGCAAGTTGGAGTGTGTCACCCTTGCGGCGCAGCCAGCGGATATCCGGGTGGCGACGCACGATGCCGGACGCCGTGCACGGCACGTCGGCCAGGATGCGGTCGTATTGCTGGCCATCCCACCAGGCCGAGGTTTGTGCCTCGGCGGCCTGCAGGGTGGCTTTCAACTGCAAGCGCTCGAGGTTCTCGCCGACGCGCTGCAGGCGCTTGGCATCGGCGTCCAGCGCGGTGACGTGGGCATCGGCCAGTTCCAGGATGTGGCAAGTCTTGCCTCCGGGGGCGGCGCAGGCGTCCAGCACGCGCATGCCGTGCTGGACGTCCAGCAGCGGTGCCGCCAGCTGGGCGCCGGCATCCTGCACCGACACCAGGCCGTCGGCAAAGCCGGGAATCAGCTGCACGCCGATGGGCTTGGCCAGCCGCACCGCATACGGGCCGATGCGGCTGGCGGCGATGCCGGCCGCATCCAGCCTGGCCAGGTACTGTTCCACCGAATTTTTACGGCTATTGACGCGCAACGTCAGCGGCGGCGCGGTATTGCCGGTGGCCAGGATGTCCTGCCACTGGGCCGGCCAGGCAGCCTTGGCAGCATCGATCCACCATTGCGGGTAGTTCCATTTTGCCAAGGGCTGCAGTTGGGCCGTCTCCAGCAGCGCCTTGCGTTCGCGCAGGAAGCGGCGCAGCACGGCGTTGACCATGCCCTTGGCGCGGGCGGTGTCCGGATGGGCGTCGGCCGCGGTCACGGTCTGGTCGACCACGGTGAATTCTTCGTAGGGCGCGTGCTCGTCCGGCGCGGTGATCAGCGCCAGCGCGCAGGCAAGTAGCGCCGCCACCAGCGGGTCCGGGGCTTTCGGCGCCATCAGGCCGATCAAGGTTTCGCTCTGGCCCAGCTGGCGCATGCAGCGGTAGGCGATGTCCTGCATCGCGCCGCGCGCCTGTGGGGTGGCATCGTGGCGGGCGGCGACCAGCGCCAGCGCCTGCGGCAAGGCCGTGCCGGTGCGCACCTGGGCCACCGCATGGGCCGCGCCCATCAGGCTGAACGCCAGTGCGTCGGGCTTGAGTCCCGTCTTGAAGTCGGGCACGGCCGGTTTCAGCGCGCGCGCATGGCTGGCGCGCACTTTCGGGGCGGCGGGGGACTTCAGGGAGAGCGTCGGACGCTGCTTGTTCATATGCTAATTCCAGGTTATTGCCGCGCCCGATCCACAGCGGGCCGGCAGCCGCGATCGCGCAGTATACAGCAGTGCCTACTCCGCAGGCGGAATGAGCGGGTTTCCGTGCATGGTAAACCAGTATAATTACCGCTGTTTGGCCGGTGCCAGGTTGCCGGCCGTTTTCGCTTTCAGACGTTTTATTCCGCTTATTTAGCGCGGCCCGGCCGCCAGACTGCTTATGCTCGCCCAACAAAAACAAGCTATCACCGCCCTGTTCCAGGCCGCCCTCGCCCCACTGCTGGCCGGCACCGAAGTTACCGCCAACGTTGTGCTGGAGCGTCCGCGCGACCCGTCGCACGGCGATGTGGCCTGCAATATCGCCATGCAGCTGGCCAAGCAGCTGAAAATGAATCCGCGCGAACTGGCCACCAAGGTGGTCGATGCGCTGCTGGCCAACCCGGCCGGCAAGGGTCTGGTGGAATCGGCCGATATCGCAGGCCCAGGCTTCATCAACCTGCGCGTGACCGCCGCGTCCAAACAGGCCGTGGTCAACAGCGTGCTGCAGCAAGGCGCGACCTACGGCAGCAGCGATGCCGGCTCCGGCAAGAACGTCATCATCGAATTCGTCTCCGCCAACCCGACCGGCCCGCTGCACGTGGGCCACGGCCGCCAGGCGGCACTGGGCGACGCGCTGTCGTCGCTGTTCGATTCGCAGGGTTATAAAGTCACCCGCGAATTCTATTACAACGACGCCGGCGTACAGATCCAGACGCTGGCCACCTCGGTGCAGGCGCGTGCCCGCGGTTTCAAGCCGGGCGACGCCGAATGGCCGGAATCGGCCTACAACGGCGACTACATCCAGGACATCGCCAACGACTTCCTGGCCAAGAAAACCGTGTCCGCTTCGGACGGTGCACCGGCCACCGCCTCGGGCGACGTCAACGACTTCGAATCGATCCGCGCCTTCGCCGTGACCTATCTGCGCAACGAGCAGGACATCGACCTGCAAGCGTTCGGCGTCAAGTTCGACAACTACTACCTGGAATCGTCGCTGTACTCGGATGGCAAGGTCGACGCAGCCGTGGCTGCGCTGAACAACTCCGGCAAGACGTTTGAAGAAGGCGGCGCGCTGTGGCTGCGCACCACCGACTTCGGTGACGACAAAGACCGCGTGATGCGCAAGACCGACGGCACCTACACTTACTTCGTGCCGGACGTGGCCTACCACATCGTCAAGTTCCAGCGCGGCTTCACCCAGGCGATCAACATCCAGGGTTCCGACCACCACGGCACGATCGCGCGCGTGCGCGCCGGCCTGCAGGCGGTCAACATGGGCATCCCGCAAGGCTTCCCTGACTACGTGCTGCACAAGATGGTGACCGTGATGAAGGACGGCGAAGAGGTCAAGATCTCCAAGCGCGCCGGCTCTTATGTGACCGTGCGCGACCTGATTGAATGGTCAGGCGGGGGCGACATCGCCAAGGGCCGCGACGCCGTGCGCTTCTTCCTCATCTCGCGCAAGGCCGATACCGAATTCGTGTTCGACGTCGACGTCGCTCTGAAGACTTCGGACGAGAATCCGGTGTATTACGTGCAGTACGCCCACGCGCGCATCTGCCGCATGCTAGAACAGTGGACCGGCGACGAAGCGTCGCTGGCCAATGTCGACCTGTCGGCGCTGACCGCGCCGACCGAGACCGCGCTGCTGGCCACGCTGGCCGCCTATCCGGAAACGCTGGCGCGCGCCCAGTCCGAACTGGGACCGCACCAGGTGGCGTTCTACCTGCGCGATCTGGCCGCCAACCTGCACAGTTTCTACTTCGCCGAGCGCGTGCTGGTTGACGACCAGGCGCTGAAGGCGGCTCGTATCGCGCTGATGGTCGCCACCCGTCAGGTGCTGCGCAACGGCCTGGCGCTGATCGGCGTCTCCGCTCCAGACAAAATGTAATTCGAGGACTACGCGCACAATGACTTTCCGCTCCGGTACTACATCACGCTTCAGCCAGCAGGGCAATACTTTCATCGGCATCGTCATCGGCCTGGTCATCGGACTGGTGATCGCAGTGATCGTCGCCTTGGCGATCACCAAGGGCTCGACACCGTTCACCGACAAGTCGGGCAAGGCCGGCAAAGCGGCTGAACCAACCGCAGGCCAGATCGCCGATCCGAACAAGCCGATGTACGGCAACAAGGACGCGGCGCGGGAAGCGGCCAAGGACTTTGCGCGCGAACCGAAACCGGCCGCGGCGCCGCCGGCCGATCCGCTGCAGGCCGTGGTCGACAAGATCCAGGCTCCGGCCGAAGCGACTAAACCGGCCGAAGCTGCCAAGCCGGCCGAGAAACCCAAGGCTGTGGCAGTGGCCACGCCCGGCGCCACCAACGTCGCGCCAGCCAAGGCGCCGGCCGCACCTGCGGCCGCTGCCGATGCCGGTGGCGACGAAAAATACATCTACTACCTGCAAGCGGGCGCTTTCCGCGAAATCGCCGATGCCGAAAGCGCGCGCGCCAAGCTGGCCTTGTTGGGCTTTGAAGCCAACGTGTCCGACCGCGCCACCGATACCGGCGTGCTGCACCGCGTGCGCCTCGGTCCATATCAGCAGGTGGAAGCGATGAACCGTGTCCGCAGCAAATTGTCCGAAAACGGCGTCGACGTCGCAGTCGTACGCAACCAAAAATAAGGAGTATCGATGCGATTCCTGAAACAAGTCCTGGGCGCGCTGGCGTTGAGCGCATTGGCCTTCACTTCCCTGTCCGCCGGCGCCTCGCCGGCCGATCCGAAAAACGGTGTCGAGTACAAGACGCTGAAGCAGGCGCAGCCGACCGACTCCGGCAAGAAGGTCGAAGTCACCGAGTTCTTCGCCTACTATTGCCCGCACTGCTATGCCTTCGAACCGGCACTGGAAGCATGGATCAAGAAACAGGGCGACAACATCGTCTTCAAGCGCGTGCACGTCACCCGCGACGATAGCGTGCTGCCGCAGCAGAAACTGTACTTTACGCTGTTTGCCATGGGCCTGATGAACGACGCCATGCACAACAAGATCTTCAGCGAGATGCATGTCGCGCACAATCGCCTGAACCGCGATGAAATGGTGTTCGACTTCATCGCCACGCAAGGCATCGACCGCCAGAAGTTTATCGACACTTACCGTGGTTTCGGCGTGGCCGCCAGCGTGCGCCGCACCAGCACCATGATGGACGCCTATCAGATCGATTCGTGGCCGATGATCGCCGTCGACGGCCGCTTCATCACCTCACCGTCCATGGCCGATGAAGGTCAGAAGAGCGCCGCCACCGAAACCCAGCTGCACGGCGAAGTGCTGCAGGTGATGGACGTCCTGGTCGCCAAAGCCAAAACGGAAAAGAAATAAGCATGCATTGCGCACGCGCCGCTGTGGCAGCAACGACAGCCGCAACGGCGGCAGCATGAGCGCGCAGCGCGTCTTCATCACCGGCGCCTCCAGCGGCATCGGCGCAGCGCTGGCGGAGCGCTACGCGGCGCAAGGCGCCACGCTGGGGCTCCTAGCCCGCCGCGGCGAAGCGCTGGACCAGCTGATCGCCAGCTTCCCCCATCCCGAGCGCCATCGCGCCTACCCGGCCGACGTGCGCGACCACACCGCCATCGCTTCCGCCGCGCAAGCCTTCCTGGCCTATGCCGGTGGCATCGACGTGGTGATCGCCAACGCCGGCATCTCGGTCGGCACGCTGACCGAATATCCGGAAGACCTGCCGGTATTCGAATCCATCATCGCCACCAATGTCCTAGCCACCGCCGCCACCTTTACGCCCTTTGTCGCCACCATGCGTGCGCAGGGGTCGGGACGGCTGGTCGGCATCGGCAGCGTAGCGGGGATACGCGGCCTGCCGGGCGCGGGCGCCTACAGCGCTTCCAAGGCCGCCGTCATCACCTATTGCGAATCGCTGCGGGTTGAACTACAGCGCTACGGCATAGCCGTGGTGACCATCTGCCCCGGCTACATCGATACGCCGATGACCAAAAAGAACCCGTACCGCATGCCGTTCCTGATGCCGGCCAAGAAATTCGCCGTGTCGGCGCTGCGCACCATCGCCGCCGGCAGCAGCTATGCGGTCATCCCATGGCAGATGGGCGTGGTAGCCAAGCTGATGCGCATGCTGCCGAACGCACTGTACGACCTCGCTTTCAACAAGGCGCCGCACAAGCCGCGCCAGGCCGCCAGGCCCGCACCATGAAGTTCACGCATGAGTAATTCCTCTAATTTATCGGCCGCCGCCATCAATGCACATTGCGCCGCCAGCGCCTCGCATGTGGCGATTGAAGTGGTGGCCGAAACCGGCTCCACCAATGCCGACCTGCTGGCCCGTCTCGGCTCGCTGGACGGCCCGGTGTTGCTGATCGCCGAACGCCAGAGCGCCGGCCGTGGCCGCGCGGGACGCAGCTGGCTGTCCACGCCAGGTGCCACGCTGACCTTCTCGCTGGCCTGGCGTTTCAAGGGGCCGCTGCACAAGATGGCCGGACTGCCATTGGCCGTTGGTGTGGCGCTGGCCGAAACCATCACCTCGCTGGGCGTGACGGTGCAGCTGAAATGGCCGAACGACCTGCTGCGCGACGGTAAAAAGCTGGCCGGCATCCTGGTCGAAACCGGCGCCGCCAACGCGGCCGATGACAGCATCTGGGCCGTGATCGGCGCGGGCGTCAATCTGATTATGCCGGACGAGCTGGAAGCGCAGATCGGTCGTGAAGTCGCCGCCGCGCCGTGGCTGGCGCAGATGGACCGCAACCAGCTGATGGCCGCGCTGCTCAGCCGCCTGGCCGCCGTGCTGGGCGAATTCGACGACACCGGCTTCGCGCCGTTCGCCGGACGCTGGAACGCGCTGCACGCGTGGCAGGATAAAGACGTGTCCATCATCGATGATGGGCAGATACTTCAACAGGGCCGCGCCGCCGGTGTGGACGACATCGGCCGCCTGATGCTCGATACCGGCGCGGGCCGGGTCGAGGTACTGTCGGGCGACGTGTCGCTGCGGCTGGCCGGTCATCCAACCAACGGAGCCACACCATCATGATGCTGCTGATCGACGCCGGCAATACCCGCGTCAAATGGGCGCTGGTAGCGCCAGACGCGCCGCTGGGCACATGGCTGGCGCAAGGCGCCGTCATGCACGCCGATATCGCTGAACTGCAGGCGGCGTGGGAGGCCGCCGCTATCGAAGCCGGCGCCTCGGTGCACGCCATCGTCCGCGTGCTGATTGCCAACGTGGCCGGTAACGCGCTGCGCGTGCAGCTCGAATACGTGCTGCAGAAAACCCTGCTGAACGACACCAGCGCGCCGCTGCCGGCCGATCTGGTGCACTGCTTCGCCTCCCTGCCCGCGCTGGCCGGCTTGACCAACGGCTACCGCAATCCGTCACAGCTGGGCTGCGACCGTTTTGCCGCCGCCATCGCCGGCCACCAACTGGCACCGGGCCGCGCCATCATCGTGGCCAACTGCGGCACTGCCACCACCATCGACGCGGTCACGCCCAACGGCGTCTTCCTCGGCGGGATGATCTTGCCCGGCTTGGGTCTGATGGCCAGTTCGCTGGCGCGCAACACGGCGCAGTTGCCGCAAATTGCGCAAGACGGTAAGCTGCCGGCAGGATTTGCCGACAACACCGACGACGCCATCCTGAGCGGCTGCCTGGCCGCGCAGAGCGGCGCCATCGAGCACGCGTGCCTGGTGCACGGCGCGCATGAATGCATCATCTCCGGCGGCGCCGCGCCTTACATCGCGCCGCTGCTGAAGGTGCCGTACCGCGTGGTCGACAATATCGTGCTGATTGGTCTGCACGCTGCCGCCGGCAGCGCCTGAATGGATACCCCGTGCTGAAATTTATCTTCTGGTCGCTGGTCGCAATCAACGGAGCGCTGTTCGCGTATGGACAGGGCTATCTCGGCCACTTCAGCGGCAACGACCGCGAGCCGGCGCGCCTGGCCAAGCAGCTCAATGCCGACAAGCTGACCATCATCCCGGCCGACAAGGCCACCGCCGCCGCATCGGCCGCCGTCAGCGCGGCATCCGGCACCGTCGCCGGCGCGGCCAAGGCAGAACCGCTGGCCTGCGTCGAAATCGGCAATTTCCTGATCGGCGATGCGCACCGCTTCGAGACCAAGCTGGAACCTCTGGCGCTGGGCGACCGCCAGTCGCGCCACAACCTGCCGGGCACCGAGATATCAAGCTACATCGTGTACATTCCGCCGCAAGGCAGCAAGGACGGCGCCGACAAAAAGGCCGGCGAACTGAAAGCGCTGGGCGTGACCAACTACTTCATCATGTCCGATTCGCCGACGTTGAAATGGGCGATTTCGCTGGGCGTATTCAAGACCGAAGGCGCGGCCAACAACCAGCTGGCGGCGCTGATGAAGCAAGGCGTGCATAGCGCCCGCGTCGCTCCACGCATGAGCGGCAGCAAGCTGCTGGCCTTCCAGTTCCGCGAAGTCGATCCGGACCTGAAGACCAAGCTGGAACAGATCCGCACCGGCTTCCCGGAGACGGAAACGCGCGGCTGCAAATAAATATTAGCGCTGGATAACGATGGGCTTGAGGCTGAACGCAGCCGGCAAGCCTTGCGCGGCCTGCAGCGCATCCTGGCGGCTGGCGTACGGACCGCTGAATATGCGGTAGACCGAACCGCCCTGCGCCACCTCCAACTCCCCTACTCCGCTGACCTTCGCCAGCTTGACGCGTGCCGCTTCGGCGTTGTCGGCGCGCGAGAAGGCGCCCAGCTGCAGGTAGTAGCCATTCCTGACGGCTGATGGAGCGCGGTCGCTCACCATCAGCGCCTCGATCTCCGGCGCGGCCGGAGCGGCAGCAGGCGCCGCGCCCGGTTCCGCGACTGGCTTAGGCGCCAGCACCAGCGGCTGGTTCAGCGCCAGCGACGAGGACTGCGCCAGCGCAGTCGATGCCGACAGCTCGGTCCCCGATTTAGCCTGGCGCGTTTGCAACCGTGCCGGCGTTGTCGGCGATACGCCGGCACGCGTGGCCAGCATACGGTCGATTTCTTCCGGCAGGATGCGTTCGATCTGCAGCTCATGACTGCCCTTGCCCAGCAAGCCCAGTTTCAGCGCCGCCGTGTAGGATACGTCGATCGCCCGGTTCGAGTGGAACGGCCCGCGGTCGTTGATGCGCACCACCACCTGCGCGCCACTCACCATATTGGTCAAGCGGGCATACGATGGAATCGGCAGGATGGGATGCGCGGCCGTCATCTTGTACATGTCGTACAGCTCACCAGACGAGGTGCGCTGGCCATGGAACTTCTTGCCGTACCAGCTGCCAATGCCGACCTGCGTGAATGGCTTATTGTCAGTAATCGGCGTATAGGTCTTCCCGAACACGACATACGGACGGTTCGAATACGGCAGCAGCGGATCGTTGCGCACGTCGGCATCCGGCACCTGATCCAGATTAGGCGGCGGATTGTCGCCCGGGCCGTCATCCTGGTAGTAGCCGCCGCGTCCCGATCCGGCCGGTGGCAGCGCGGGCGCCGGTTCGACCTTGGCTGGCGGCTTGGCGGCCGGCGCTGGCGCGGACTTGGGCACATGCACGGGCGCGCTCTCCTGCTTGGGCGCGGTGCCGCAGCCGACCAGCGTCAGCATCGCCAACGCGGCGGAACACCCCAGCAGGGTACGGCTTTGATTCATACGCATGTTGTCCTTCTCAGGGTTGCTTCCGCACAGGCGGCAGGGGTTGTGTGATCTGCACCACCGGTACAGGGACGGTCGATGCGCGCCGCTCGAATTCAGCTTTGGCAACCTGCTCCTCCAGCGTCTGCCCTTCGACCGGCAGCAGCATCTCCGCATCTTCCCTCGGTACTTTGCTCGCGTCTTTCTCGGCTGGACGTTTTCCCAACAGGTAGTAGTCCAGCGCCTTGCGCGCGATCGGCGCGGCGAACTCGCCGCCCTTGCCCGCATTCTCCACCACTATCGCAATGACGATGCGCGGCTTGTCCACCGGCGCGAACGCGGTGAACATGGCATTATCGCGCAGGCGTTCGGCCAGGCGCGCGGCGTTGTACTTCTCGCCTTTTTTGATGGTGATCACCTGCGCAGTGCCGGTCTTGCCACCAACGGTGTAGCCGGCGTTGGCAAAGGCGCGGTAGGCGGTGCCGCCCGGCTCACTGGTCACGCCAACCATCGCGTTCTTGATAAAATCGATGTTCTCCTGCTTGAGCGGAATCCGATAGCTTTCCTTGGGCACCGTCAGCTTGCGCGCGCGCGTGGCGCCGTCTTCAACAATCTTGACCAGGTGCGGCTTCATCACCACGCCGTCGTTGGCCAGGTTGGCCACCGCGTGCGCGATCTGCAGCGGCGTGTAGGCGTTGTAGCCGGAGCCGTTGCTGACCGAAATAGTATCACCACCTACCCATTTTCCCGCCGCACCCTTGAACCGTGTGCGCTTCCACTGCTGCGACGGCAGCACGCCGCTTTTTTCGTTTTCCAGATCGACGCCGGTCGGCTGGCCGAAGCCAAAGGGCTTCATGAAATCGTGGATCGCGTCGATGCCCATGTCGTGGCCCAGCGCGTAGTAATAAGTATTGCACGACACAATAACCGACTTGCGCATGTCGACCGAACCGTGGCCGCCCACCACATCGTCGTTGAACCGGTGACCGCCCAGCGTGTAGTAGCCCGGATCGAAAGTGACCTGACTGGGGACGCGCTTGCCCAGTTCCAGCGCGGCCAGCGCCATGAAGGGCTTGAAGGTGGACCCGGGCGCATAGGTGCCTGACAGCGGGCGGTTCACCATCGGCCGGTCCAGCGAGCTATTCAGATCGTTCCAGCTTTGCGCATCGATACCGTCAACGAACAGGTTGGGATCGTAGCCGGGACGCGAGACGTAGGCCAGGATGTCGCCGGTGGACGGTTCGATCGCCACCAGCGCGCCGCGGTGTTCGCCGAAGGCCTCTTCGACCACTTTTTGCAGTTCGATGTCGATCGACAGGATCAGGTTACTGCCCGCCACCGCCGCCGTGTGCGACAGCGTGCGCACCGCACGGCCGCCGGCCGACACTTCCACTTCCTCATAGCCGGTGGTGCCATGCAGCTGTTTCTCGTAGCTTTTCTCCAGGCCCTCCTTGCCGATATGGTCGGTCCCCCTGTAGTTGGCGGCATCGTCGGCGCCCTCAATCGTCTCGGCTTCGCTGCGGCTAACGCGGCCGATGTAGCCGATCACGTGCGACGCCGTCTCGCTCAGCGGATATTGGCGAAACAGGCGCGCCTGCACTTCGACGCCGGGAAAGCGGAAGTGCTGCGCCGAAAAGCGCGCCACTTCCTCATCGGTCAGACGGGTGCGCAGCGGCACGCTCTCGAAGCCCTTGGACTCTTCCAACAATTTCTTGAAGCGCTTGCGGTCCTTGAGCTCGATGCTCACCAGTTGCGAAAGCTCATCTATCGTCTGATCCAGCGCATGCACCAGCTTGGACGGTGTGATCTCCAGCGTAAAGGCCGAGTAGTTGCGCGCCAGGACCACCCCATGGCGGTCCAGGATCAGGCCGCGGTTCGGCACAATCGGGACGATGGCGATGCGGTTTTCTTCAGCCTTGACGGCGAAGTCGCTGTGCTTGACCACCTGCAGCCAAATGAAGCGCGCCAGCAGCAAAGCGAAACAGACAAACACCATCGCGCTGAGCACATTGACGCGCAGACGGAACTCGATCAGTTCGCGCTCGGTATCCTTCATCTCCATCAGGCCAATCCCCATGACGGGATGGCGCTGCCGCTACGGACGCCTTGGCTGTGGCGCTGTATGCTCATCAGGATGCCGGCCCCCAGGCCCAACGTCAGCAGCGCGGTGCCGCCGTAGCTCATGAACGGCAACGGCACACCCACCACCGGCACGATGCCGCTGACCATGCCCATGTTGACGAAGGCGTAGGTGAAGTAAATCATGGTGATGGCGCCTGCCAGCAGCCGCGTGAACAAGGTCGGTGCATTCACCGTAATCTTCAGGCCGCGCGAAATCAGCAGCAGGTATAGCACCAGCAGCACCAAGTTGCCGGCCAGGCCGAATTCTTCGGAGAAGACTGCAAAGATAAAGTCGGTGGTGCGCTCGGGGATGAACTCCAGGTGGGCCTGTGTACCGTGGGTCCAGCCCTTGCCGCCAACACCGCCAGAGCCGATGGCGATCATCGACTGGATGATGTGGAAGCCTTTGCCCAGCGGGTCATGATACGGATCGATCAGGGTTAGCACACGGTCGCGCTGGTAGTCGTGCATGACGGCCCACAGCAGCGGCAGCGCAGCGCATGCGCCAAGAGCCAACGCCGCAACGGCCTTCCACGCCAGGCCGCCAAGGAAGATCACGCATGCGCCGGCAGCGACCACCAGCAGCGCCGTGCCCAGGTCCGGCTGGCGTGCGATCAGGCCAACCGGGATCAGCAGCAGCAGCGCGGCGACTACATAGGAATGCCAGCGCAACTGCCCCTGCAACCGTTGGAAGAACCACGCCAGCATCAACGGCATGGCAATCTTCATGAATTCGGAGGGCTGGATCTGGAAGCCCACATTCAGCCAGCGCCGCGAGCCACCCTTGACCACGCCAAACAGCGCCACGCCGAGCAGCAGCGTCACGCCCAGCGCATACACCGGCACGGCGAGGCGCATCATCGCTTGCGGCGACATGTTCGCCACCGTCCACATCACCAGGAAGGCCATGCAGATATTACGCACCTGGTCCGCCACCTTGCCCGGGATCGCCAGGCCCGCGGAGTACAACGTGACCAGGCCGACCGACAACAGCAGCAGCATGATGACAGCCAGCTGCGCGTCAAACACCATGACATGTGGCCGCACGCGCTGCCACAGCGTGCGACCGTCCAGCATGCGCATTAGGTCTGCACCAGCTTACGGTGGCGCTGAATCGACATCAGTATTCCCGCCCCCAGGCCCAGCGTCAGCAGCGCAGTGCCGCCGTAGCTCATGAACGGCAACGGTACGCCCACCACCGGCAAAATGCCGCTGACCATGCCCATGTTGACGAAGGCGTAGGTGAAGTAAATCATCGTGATCGCACCCGCCAGCAGGCGGGTAAAGAAGTTCGGCGCATTCCCGGCGATCATCAGGCCGCGGCCGATCAACAGCAGGTACAGCACCATCAGTATCAGGTTGCCGGTCAGCCCGAACTCTTCGGAGAACACCGCAAAAATAAAGTCGGTGGTGCGCTCGGGGATGAATTCCAGGTGTGCCTGCGTACCGTGGGTCCAGCCCTTGCCCGTGATGCCGCCGGAGCCAACTGCGATGGTCGACTGAATGATGTGGAAGCCCTTGCCCAGCGGGTCGGAGGTCGGATCGATCAGCGTCATTACGCGTTCGCGCTGGTAGTCGTGCATTACCGACCATACCACCGGCAGGCTGGCCGCACCCATGACGAACAGCGCCACCAGCGCCTTCCACGACAGGCCCGCCAGAAAGATCACGCAGAAACCGGCGGCAATCACCAGCAGCGCCGTGCCCAAGTCCGGCTGCTTGGCGATCAGGCCGACCGGCACCGCCAGCAGCACCGCCGCGATCAGGTAGGAATGCCATTGCAGATGGCCGGCACGCTGCTGGAAGAACCAGGCCAGCATCAGCGGCATGGCGATCTTCATAAATTCCGACGGCTGGATGTCGACGCCCACATGCAGCCAGCGCCGCGCGCCCAGCTTGACGGTGCCGAACAAGGCCACCGCCACCAGCAGCGCCACCGCCACCACGTAGGCCGGCACGGCGATGCGCATCATCATCTGCGGTGTGACGTTGGCCACGATCCACATCACCAGGAAGGCCATGAAGATGTTGCGAATCTGGTCTTCCACCTTGCCGGGAATGCCGATGCCGGCCGAGTACAGCGTGACCAGGCCGACCGACAGCAGCAGGCCGATGATCAGCGCCAGCGGCCCGTCGAACACGATGAAGTAGGGGCGGAGGCGGCGCCACAAGGAACGCCTTTCATTGATGCGCATGCTGCTTCCTTATTGCTTCTTCTGCGGTGGGCGCGGCACTGGCGCGGCCGGCTGGGCCGGTGCGGCAGGCGCCGGTGCAGGCGCCGGCGGCTCGCGCTTGGCTTCGGTCGCGGCGGCGGCGGCTTCTTCGTCGACCGGATCTTCGACCGGCGCCAGCATCACAGCGTCCTCCTTGGGCACCTTGGTGGTTTCCTTTTCCGTCGGGCGCTTGCCCAGCAGGTAATAGTCCAAGGCCTTGCGCGCGATCGGCGCCGCGACATCACCGCCAAAACCGGCGTTTTCCACCACCATCGCGATCACGATGCGCGGCTTTTCCGCCGGAGCGAACACGGTGAACAACGCATTGTCGCGCAGCCGTTCGGCCAGCGTCGCCTTGTTGTACTTCTCGTTGGCCTTGATCGCCACCACCTGCGCGGTACCGGTCTTGCCGCCAGAGGTATAGCCAGCGCCGGCAAAGGCGCGGAAGGCGGTGCCGCCGGCCTCGCTGGTCACGCCGACCATGGCGCTCTTGATGATGTCGATGTTTTCCTGCTTGAGCGGGATGGTGTAGCTTTCCTTCGGCACCGTCAGCTTGCGCGCACGGGTCACGCCGTCTTCGACGATCTTGACCAGGTGCGGCTTCATCACCACGCCATTGTTGGCCAGATTGGCCACCGCGTGGGCGATTTGCAGCGGCGTGTAGGCGTTGAAGCCGGAGCCATTGCTGACCGAGATGGTGTCGCCGCCGACCCATTTCTGCGCCGCGGCGCCTTTGAAGCGGGCGCGCTTCCATTCCTTGGACGGCAGCACGCCGGCCTTTTCGTTGTCCAGGTCGATGCCGGTCTGCTCGCCGAAGCCGAACGGCTTCATGAAGTCGTGGATCGCGTCGATGCCCATGTCATTACCCAGGATGTAGTAGTAGGTATTGCAGGACACGATGATGGAACGGCGCAGGTCGACCGGTCCGTGGCCGCCCACTTTATCGTCGCGGAACTTGTGGCCGCCCAGGTTGAAGTAGCCGGGATCGGCGTACACCTGACCCGGCGTGCGCTTGCCCAGTTCCAACGCGGCCAGCGCCATGAAGGGCTTGAAGGTTGAGCCGGGCGCATAGGTGCCGGACAGCGGGCGGTTCACCATCGGCCGGTCCAGCGAGGTATTCAGCTCGCTCCAGCTTTGCGCGTCGATGCCGTCGACGAACAAGTTGGGGTCGTAGCCGGGACGCGAGACGTAGGCCAGGATGTCGCCGGTCGATGGCTCGATCGCCACCAGCGCGCCGCGCCACTCGCCGAAGGCTTCCTCGACCACCTTTTGCAGCTCGATGTCGATCGACAGGATCAGGTTATTGCCCGGCGCGGCCGGCGTGCGCGACAAGGTGCGGATGGCGCGGCCGCCGGCCGACACTTCCACTTCCTCGTAGCCGGTGGTGCCATGCAGCTGCTTCTCGTAGCTCTTTTCCAGGCCCTCTTTGCCGATATGGTCGGTGCCGTGATAGTTGGCCGCGTCGTCGGTATCCTCGATCGCGCGCGACTCGGCCTGGTTAATGCGGCCGATGTAGCCGATCACGTGCGAGGCCAATTCGCCCAGTGGATACTGGCGGAACAGACGCGCCTGGATTTCCACGCCGGGGAAGCGGAAGCGGTTGGCCGAAAAACGCGCCACTTCCTCGTCGCTCAGGCGGGTGCGCAGCGGCACGCTGGTGAAGGTCTTGGATTCTTCCAGCAGCTTCTTGAAGCGTTTGCGGTCCTTGGCTTCGATCAGCACCAGCTTGGACAGCTCGTCGATGGTTTCGTCCAGCGTCACGCGCAGCTTGGACGGCGTGACCTCCAACGTGTAGGCCGAGTAGTTACGGGCCAGGACCACGCCGTTGCGGTCCAAAATCAGGCCGCGATTCGGCACGATGGGTACCACGGCGATGCGGTTTTCCTCCGCCTGCGCCGCGTAGTCACTGTGCTTGATGATTTGCAGCCAGACGAAACGCGCCAGCAGCAGGCCAAAGCAAACAAACACCATTGCGCCCAGCACCGTCAGGCGCATGCGGAACAGGTGCAGTTCGCGTTCCGTGTTCTTCAGTTCAGTCATGTCAGCAAATCAGATCGGGCGGGTGTGATCGCGGTCCACTGCGCGCCGCTGCGGCGCCAGCAGCAGCCAGGTGGCCAACGGCCACAGGGCCACGGCGACCGCGCTTTCGACGAAATAGAACCAGCCGGGGAATTTGCCCGAGACCAGGAAGCGCACCAGCAGCTGCACCGATTGCGCCATCACCAGCAACGGGAACACGTGCATGGCCTGAGTCCAGATCGGGAACCACAGCACCCGGCGGTGCAGCATGATGGCAAAGTAGGACAGCAGCGTGTAGGCCAGCGCGTTCTCGCCCAACAGCGTCGAGTCGTGCACGTCCATCAGCAGACCAAGGAAGAAGGCGGTGCCGATGCCGACCCTGCGCGGCTGGTGCACCCCCCAGAACACCAGCACCAGCGCCACAAAGTCCGGCACGCCGATGAAGTTGCCCCATGGGAGAAGGTTGAGCAGGAAGGCGCAGAACAGGCTGAACGCGATGAACAGCGGGCTGACCGGCAGCAGGATATAGTGCGGACGATTCATCGTGCCGGCTCCTTCGGTTTGACCGGCTGCGCGGCCGGCGGTGTTGCTGTGTTGGCATTGGCGGCCGGTGCCGCCGTAGCTGCTGCGGCGTTGGCTGCGGGCGCGCCGGTGCCAACCATCACGCCAGGAGCCTGCGCCACGGGCGGCGCTGCGGCCGGCGCGGTGCCCAGCGCAGCCGGACCACCTGGAATGGCGCCCGGCACCGTCGGCGCTTCCTTCACCGGACCCATTTTGTTGGCGTGCTTTTTCAGCGCGCGTACTTCTTCTTCCGGCGGCCGTGGTGGCATGTCCGGCGCCGACATCAAAATCAGCAGCTGGGTGTTGTTCGAGATGCCGGCCAATGGCTGGCAGATCACGCCGCCGAAGGAACCGCCGGCGCTGTTCTCCACCTGGCTGACGCGCGCCACCGCCAGACCGGCCGGGTAGATGCCGTCCAGGCCCGAGGTGACGACGATGTCGCCCACCTGGATATCCGCATTCGGCGCCGTGAAGCGCAGTTCCAGCGCGCCGGACTTGCCGCGGCCGTAAGCGACGCTGCGCAAGCCATTGCGCAGCAGCTGTACCGGAATCGCCTGCTCCTTATCGGTCAGCAGCGTCACTTCGGACGTGAACGGGAACACGCGCGTGACTTGGCCGACCACGCCCAGGTTATCGATCACCGGCAACCCCAGGGCCACGCCCTGCTGGGTGCCGCGATCGAGTACGATCTTGCGGCTGTTGACGTCACGTGTGTCGTACAGCACCTCGGCCAGCATGGACTTGACCGGCAAGCGTTCGCGCGCATCCATCAGGCGGCGCAGCTGGGCGTTTTCCATGGTCTGGAGCTGCGCCTGCTGCAGCGCCTGGGCGCCGGCGATCTGCTGGCGTTTCAGCTCGCGCACCTGCTTTTCCAGCGACGACAAGGTAGAGAAATAATCACCGACGCCGTAGATGGCGTCGCGCGGCAGCAGAGCCGCCTTTTGCAGCGGCGACAGCACGGCGCCGGCATAGAAGCGCACCGTTTCCAACGAACGCATGCGCGAGTCGACCAGCAGCAGTGCAATCGAGATGCACGCGAACACCGTCATCTTGACCCGGGCCGAAGCGCCTTGCTTGAAAAGTGGCGGAGGACTGTATTCCATGACTTCCAATAATCTGGCGCACGCCGCGCCAACCAACGATGGACTTAAAGACTAACGGGCCGCACGCCTCGTGGTCAAGGCGCCGACCCGAATTGCAGCGGGGCCGCTGTTGGCGGCCCCGTTGTGTCAGATCATTCGTACGAGAAGATCGAGCCCAGCTGGTCCATCCGTTCCAGCGCCATGCCCGAACCGCGCACCACGCAGGTCAGCGGATCTTCCGCCACCAGCACCGGCAGGCCAGTCTCTTCCATCAGCAGGCGGTCCAGGTCGCGCAGCAGTGCGCCGCCGCCGGTCAGCATCATGCCTTTTTCGGCGATGTCGGCGCCCAGTTCCGGCGGGGTCTGTTCCAGGGCGTTCTTCACGGCCGAGACGATGTTGTTCAGCGGGTCGGTCAGCGCTTCCAGGATCTCGTTGGACGAAATCGTGAACGAACGTGGTATGCCTTCGGACAGGTTGCGGCCCTTGACTTCCATTTCCTTGACTTCCGAGCCAGGGAAAGCCGAACCGATGGCCTTCTTGATCGCTTCCGCGGTCTGTTCGCCGATCAGCATGCCGTAGTTGCGGCGGATGTAGTTGACGATGGCTTCATCGAACTTGTCGCCGCCCACGCGCACCGATCCTTTGTAGACCATGCCGCCCAGCGAGATGATGCCCACTTCAGTGGTACCGCCGCCGATGTCGACCACCATCGAGCCGGTTGCATCCGACACCGGCAGGCCGGCGCCGATCGCTGCTGCCATCGGTTCTTCGATCAGGTACACCTGCGAGGCGCCAGCGCCCAGTGCCGATTCGCGGATCGCGCGGCGTTCCACCTGGGTCGAGCCGCACGGCACGCAGATGATGATGCGTGGCGATGGACGGAAGAATTTGGAGTCGTGCACCATGCGGATGAACTGCTTGAGCATCTGCTCGGTAACGGTGAAGTCGGCGATCACGCCGTCTTTCATCGGGCGGATCGCCTCGATGTTGCCAGGCACCTTGCCCAACATCTGTTTTGCTTCCTTACCAACGGCCTGGATCGTTTTCTTGCCATTCGGGCCGCCCTCCTGACGGATCGCGACAACCGAAGGTTCGTCAAGGACGATGCCTTGGCCGCGTACATAAATCAGAGTGTTGGCCGTGCCCAAGTCGATGGCCAGATCGGTGGAGATATACCTGCGTAAAAAACCAAACATGAGTGTCCTGTGGCGCTTCTATAATGCGCGTAAGCCGTTATAAGGAAAATCCTAGCGGGCGCCGGCGGGGCGCTGCGCTGTCCGTTCAGACGCGGCGGCAGCAATGATTCAGCGCCGTCAACGCATCAACCCGCCATTCTACCTTATAATTTGAAGGATATTTGCCGAAAATCCACGCAAAAGTGTGCCAGTTGAGGCTGTTATTTAAGCGGTAATCTAGCGCTTTTGGCTGCAGGATGACCGCGAATTCAAGTTTTTTATCAATAGAACAATTAAACCTTGCGCGGCCCGCCCGCGCCATTTGCCATGTCCCTGACCCTATCCGACGTAAAACGCATCGCCCACCTGGCCCAACTTGAGATGAGCGAGCAGCAATCCGCGACCGCCCTGGGCCAACTGAACGGCATCTTTGCGCTGGCCGAGCAAATGCAGGCGGTCAATACCGACGGCGTGGCTCCCCTCAGCCACCCGCTGGCGGCCCACATGAACAACATCGCACTGCGCCTGCGCGAGGACGTGGCCACCGAGCCCAACCGCCGCGAGGCTTACCAGGCGGTCGCACCGAAGACCGAGGACGGCTTGTATCTGGTGCCGAAAGTGATCGAATAGGCACAAATGGCAGCTCAAGCGTCATTCCCACCACTGGCGACTTCGCGCGCTGGAGGGAATCCCATCTCGAGCCGCTGCAAGCACATCGGGTTCCCGCCTGCGCGACGCTCCGCCGAGGTGGAACGAGCTGAATTGAAAATTTGAATAGAACCGCCATGCATACCAAAACCATCCAACAGCTGTCCGCCCTGCTGCAAAGCAAAGCGATTTCCGCCACTGAACTGGCGACGCACTTCCTCGACCGTATCGAAAAGAGCGACCTGAATGCCTTCCTGCACGTGGACCGCGCACTGACGCTGGCGCAAGCCGCCGAAGCCGACGCCCGCATCGCCGCCGGCACAGCCACGCCGCTGACCGGCGTGCCGATCGCCCACAAGGACATCTTCGTCACCCGCGACTGGCGCTCGACCGCCGGCTCGAAAATGCTGGCCAACTACGTCAGCCCATTCGACGCCACCGTGGTGGAAAAATTCCGCGCAGCCGGCATGGTCACCTTGGGCAAACTCAATTGCGATGAATTCGCGATGGGCTCGGCCAATGAAAACTCGGCCTTCGGCGCCGTGAAAAACCCATGGGACAAGAACGCCGTACCCGGCGGTTCGTCCGGCGGCTCAGCAGCCGCCGTGGCCGCGCGCCTGGCGCCTGGCGTGACCGGCACCGACACCGGCGGCTCTATCCGCCAGCCGGCTGCCTTCTGCGGCATCACCGGCATCAAGCCGACCTACGGCCGTGTATCGCGCTTTGGCATGATCGCGTTTGCCTCGTCGCTGGATCAGGGCGGCCCGATGGCGCAAACCGCCGAAGACTGCGCGCTGCTGTTGACCGCCATGGCCGGCTTCGACGAACGCGATTCGACTTCGCTCACGCCCGAGCAAGGCGGCATCGACGAAGACTTCACCCGCGAACTGGGCCAGTCGCTGACCGGCCTGCGCATCGGCGTACCCAAAGAATACTTCGGCGAAGGCTTGTCCAAGGACGTGGAAACCACCGTGCGCGCCGCGCTGGCCAAGTACGTCGAACTGGGCGCGACGTTAGTCGACATCTCGCTGCCGAACACCGCGTTGTCAATCCCGGCCTACTACATGATCGCGCCGGCCGAAGCGTCGTCCAACCTGTCGCGCTTTGACGGCGTGCGCTACGGCCACCGCGCCGCCGAGTACAAAGACCTGCAAGACATGTACAAGAAAACCCGCGCCGAAGGCTTCGGCCCAGAAGTCCAGCGCCGCATCATGGTCGGCACCTATGTGCTGTGCCACGGCTACTACGACGCCTACTACCTGAAGGCGCAAAAGATCCGCCGCCTGATCGCGCAGGATTTCGAAGCGGTGCTAAACGGCCCGAACGCCGTCTGCGACGTCATCATGGGACCGGTCGCGCCGACCGTGGCCTGGGACCTGGGCGACAAATCGGACGACCCAGTGGCCGCCTACCTGGCCGACATCTTTACGCTGTCCACCAGCCTGGCCGGTCTGCCTGGCATGTCGGTGCCTTGCGGCTTCGGCGACAAGAACCGCCCGGTGGGCCTGCAGATCATCGGCAAGCATTTCGGCGAAGCCAAGCTGCTGAACGTCGCCCACCAGTACCAGTTGGCGACCGACTGGCACACCCGCGCCCCAGCAGGCATCTAACCCTACAGAATACAGAGCGAGAACAATATGGAATGGGAAGTCGTTATCGGTCTTGAGAACCACGTACAGCTCACGACCGAATCTAAAATTTTCAGCGGGTCGCCGATCAAGTTCGGCGCCGAAGCCAACACCCAAGCCAGCCCGGTGGACCTGGCGCTGCCAGGCGTGCTGCCGGTGATGAACAAGCAGGCGGTGGACCGCGCGATTCGCTTCGGCCTGGCCGTAGGCGCCAAGATCGCGCCGCAGTCCATCTTCGCGCGCAAGAACTACTTCTATCCAGACCTGCCGAAGGGCTACCAGATCAGCCAATTCGAAGACCCGATCGTGCAAGGCGGCTCGCTGACCTTCGGCTATGAGAAGGATGGCGAATTCGTCACCAAGACCGTCAACCTGACCCGCGCCCACCTGGAAGAAGACGCCGGCAAATCGCTGCACGAGGACTACCACGGCATGAGCGGCATCGACTTGAACCGCGCCGGCACGCCTCTGCTGGAGATCGTGTCCGAGCCGGAAATCCGCAGCGCCGCTGAAGCGGTGGCGTATGCGAAGGCGCTGCACTCGCTGGTGATGTGGCTGGGCGTCTGCGACGGCAACATGCAGGAAGGCTCATTCCGTTGCGACGTCAACGTATCGGTGCGTCCCAAAGGCCAGACGGAATTCGGCACCCGCTGCGAGATCAAGAACCTGAACTCCTTCCGCTTCATCGAAGAAGCCGTGCACGTCGAAGTACGCCGCCAGATCGAGCTGATTGAAGACGGCGGCAAGGTCGTGCAAGCGACCCGCCTGTACGATCCGGACCGCAAAGAGACGCGCGAAATGCGCAGCAAGGAAGACGCGCAGGACTACCGCTATTTCCCGGACCCGGACCTGCCGCCGCTGACCGTCTCGCCAGAGTGGATAGCCCGCGTGAAAGCCGCCATGCCGGAACTGCCGGTCGCGATGCGCGAACGCTTCGTCACCGAATACGCGCTGCCGGAATACGACACGCTGGTGCTGACCCAATCGAAAGCGATGGCGACCTACTTCGTCGCCGTGGTCGACAAGGCCGGCAAGGAAAACGCCAAGGCCGCAGCGAACTGGCTGATGGGCGATGTCTCGTCGACCTTGAACCGCGAAGGCGTGGACATCGCCGACTCGCCGGTATCGGCCGCGCAACTGGCGGCAATGCTAAAGCGTATCGCTGACGGCACCATCTCCAACAAGGCCGCGAAAGAAGTCTTCGCCGGCATGTGGGAAGCCAAGTCGGCGGACGACAACCTGGTCGATACGATCATCGAAGCCAAAGGCCTGAAGCAGATTTCGGACAGCGGCGCGCTGGAAAAGATCGTCGACGACGTCATCGCCGCCAACGAGAAATCGGTGGAGCAGTACCGTGCAGGTAAAGAGGCTGCCATCAACTCCCTGATCGGCCAAGCCATGAAAGCCTCGCGCGGCAAAGCCAACCCGGCGCAGCTGACCGAATTGCTGAAGGTCAAGCTGGCAGGTTAATTCCGCGACAGCCCATGTACAAAAGGACGCTGCGGCGTCCTTTTTTGCGCTCACGACACCTAGAGTTGCGGGCACGCCCCCTATCCCGCAACGCTATCCCCAAAACAGGTGAACTGATTGATTTCGATTTTTTTGAAAATTATTACAGGCATGGTTCTCGCTGTGTTGTTGGTAGTCGCATCAGGCGTATTGGGCGTCACCTTTATCGCATGGCCGACAAGTATCAGCGATCAACCGATTGCAGTCACGCCCACGATGCTGGCGGAATTGGCCTCGTTAAAGCAGGAACGCAAATTCACTCCCGATACAAAACAGTTTTATTTCGGAGCGCCAAATGAAAAGGCGCGCGCCGAATACCAGGCTGCCGTTGATGTGATGATTGAATCCTTGATCCTTGAACTCCCCCGCGCGCCAAGAAGCTCCCTGGTTCTGGGGATATTCAAGCAGGCACTGGCATCCTTCACTTCCCAAGAGTCAGAGGAGAAGGATCAGTTTCTGGTTTATCTGCAGCGCATTATGCAAATCGTCGGTTTATCCAGCACGCACGAATTATTCAATGTGTGGCGATACGGCTTCCCATATGGATGGTTGATCCGCTCCTGATAGCTCTCTCACGGTCTCTCGGCTTGATCTTGAGATAGCACGGCCAAGGCCTGCTCCGACCACTGCACCCACATCTGCTCCATCATGATCCCGGCTGACAGCACCAGATGCTGCAGCTGTTGCTCACGCGAAAGGGCACCGGAGGGGAAGTCGTGGGCTTCGATTTTCTGGTAATTCACCAGTTGCTCACGGTGCAGTGCCAGACGGCGGGCCAGATCGTCTGCCAACGCCGTTGGCCCGATCACCGCTTCGGCGCGGATGCGCAGCATCAGTTCATTGCGCATCGGCTTGGGGTCGGTGCTTTCGGCGGTCCAGCGGCGCAGCTCTTCGTGGCCGGTGGGCAGTACGCGATAGGCACGCTGGCGGCCGCGCGTAGATGCCGGCTCCATCGACTCGATCCAGCCGGCTTCCTCCAGCCGTCCCAGCTCGCGGTAGATCTGCTGGTGCGTCGCGTGCCAGAAATAGCCTATCGATTTGTCGAATCGGCGCGCCAGTTCCTGGCCGGAGCTGGGACGCTCGAGCAGCGCGGTAATGAGGGCGTGTGGTAAAGACATCGTCAGTTGCGGGCTTGAGTCTATCGAAGCCCGCATTATCGCTTATCGGCCGGCCTTGAAGTCGGGGATCAGGTGGCCGATGCGCTTGCCCATCTCCATGCCCAGCGCCTGCAGGCCACTGAGCGGACGCACCATCACTTCAAACTCGACGATCTTACCGTCTTCATTGAAGCGGATGAAGTCCGCGCCCTTGAGCTGCTTGCCACCCACGCCGGCGCTAAATTCCAGCGTCACGCTCAAGCCGTCGGCACTGGCGAACTCGCGGTGATACACGAAATCTTCAAACACATTGATCACCGTGTTCAGCACCAGAATGACGGCCTGCGCCGATTCGTAAGCGCTGTACGCCAGCGGTGAACGGAACACGGCATGCGCCTCGACGATGGACGGCAGGCGGCTCAAGTCGCGCTGCTGCAGCATCTCATGCCACAGGGCCAGCGACTTGACGACGGCGGGATGCAGCTGCTCAGGTTTCAGTGTCATGCCATGCTCCTTCCAATGGGGTTTAAATGACTGCCGCCAGCCGCACGCCCTGGTCGATGGCGCGCTTGGCATCAAGTTCCGCAGCCACGTCCGCGCCGCCGATCAGGTGCACGCCTACGCCGCCGCTGTCATGCAGCTGCTCGTACAGCTCGCGCAGTGGATCCTGGCCAGCGCACATGATCACGTTATCGACCGGCAGCACCTTGTCCTCGCCATCGACTGTCAGGTGCAAGCCCTCATCATCGATCTTGCGGTAGCTGACGCTGGACTGCATGCCCACACGGCGCGCCTTCAAGCCGGTGCGATGGATCCAGCCGGTGGTCTTGCCCAGGTTGGCGCCGACCTTGCTCTCCTTGCGCTGTAGCAGATAGACGCGGCGCGGCGAAGTTTCCACCTCGGCGTTGCGCAAACCGCCTGCTGCCCGGTAACCGGTATCGATGCCCCACTCGGCATAGAATTTTTCCGCATTGACGGCGCCGCTGTCGCCGCTATGGGTCAGATATTCCGCCACATCGAAGCCGATGCCGCCTGCGCCGATGATGGCTACCGATTTGCCTACAAGCTTGGCGTCGCGCAATACGTCCAGATAGCCCATCACCTTGGCATGCTCGGCGCCTTCGATCTCCGGCTTGCGCGGCACCACGCCGGTGGCGATCACAATCTCGTCGTAGCCGCTGTCGCGCAGCGACTCGGCAGTGGCACGCGTGCCCAGTTTCAGCTGCACGCCTTTGAGCTCGATCTGCTTGCCGAAGTAGCGCAGCATTTCATTGAATTCTTCCTTGCCCGGCACCTGTTTGGCGATGTTCAGCTGGCCGCCGATCTGGTTGGCCGATTCAATCAGCTCCACTTCGTGTCCTCGTTCGGCGGCGGCAATCGCAAAGCTCAAGCCGGCCGGACCTGCGCCCACCACACCGATGCGCTTGCGCTTGACCAGCGGCTGAAATACCAACTCAGTTTCATGGCAGGCGCGCGGGTTGACCAGGCATGAGGTGATCTTGCCGCCAAAGGTGTGATCCAAACAGGCCTGGTTACAGCCGATGCAGGTGTTGATTTCGTCGGCGCGGTCCTGCTGCGCCTTCAGCATGAACTCTGGATCGGCCAACAGCGGCCGCGCCATCGACACCAGGTCGCAATATCCATCGGCCAGCAGTTGCTCGGCCACTTCCGGCGTGTTGATGCGGTTGGTGGCCACCAGCGGCACCGACACATGGCCGCGCAGCTTTTGCGTCACCCATGCGAAGGCGGCGCGTGGCACTTTGGTGGCGATGGTAGGAATGCGCGCCTCGTGCCAGCCGATGCCGGTGTTGATGATGGTGGCGCCGGCCGCTTCCACGGCTTTGGCCAGTGCTATCACTTCTTCCAGCGTCGAGCCGCCTTCCACCAGATCCAGCATGGACAGGCGATAGATGATGATGAAGTCCTTGCCCACCTTCTCGCGCGTGCGGCGCACGATCTCGACCGGGAAGCGCATGCGCTTGGCGTAGCTGCCGCCCCACTCGTCGTCGCGGTGGTTGGTGCGGGCGGCGATGAATTCGTTAATCAGGTAGCCCTCGGAGCCCATGATCTCCACGCCGTCGTAGCCCGCGTGTTGCGCCAGCGCGGCGCAGCGCACGAAGTCCTGCACGGTTTGTTCCACTTCTTCGGTGCTCAGCGCGTGCGGCACGAAGGGATTGATGGGCGCCTGCTCGGCGCTTGGCGCGACCAGGTCTTTTTGATAGGAGTAGCGGCCGAAGTGCAGGATCTGCATGGCGATCTTGCCGCCCTCAGCGTGCACGGCGGCCGTCACCTGGCGGTGATGCTCCGCATGCTCCTCGGTGGTCATCATGGCGCCGTCCTTCATCGGGCGGCCGCGTTCATTCGGGGCGATGCCGCCGGTGACGATCAGGCCCACGCCGCCTCGAGCGCGCTCGGCGTAGAACGCCGCCATGCGCTCGAAACCGTTCGGCACTTCTTCCAGGCCCACGTGCATGGAACCCATGATGACGCGGTTAGGCAGCGAGGTGAAACCCAGGTCCAGCGGGGTGAAAAGGTGAGGATATTTCATGCGGCTCTCCATTTATGCAACCAGTTGCACAGATTCTAGAGCGCTTTTCGCATTTATGCAACCAGTTGCAAATATGCGTCAAATCAACAACTATACATTTATGTCTACTTTAAGAGACACTGCAGCTAAAGCATAAATTTAAAGTATACATCTTTGTCTAGATCGATTAACCTACAAAGACTGTATCAAATTCGCAAGGAAAATCATGACCAAGCCTCCTGCCGCACCCAAGCCTACTGCCGCAGAACTGGATCTGCTGCAGGCCCTGTGGCCGCTCGGCTCCGCCACCGCCAAGCAGGTGCATGAAGCGATTCTGAAGGATAAGCCCGACGTCGCCTACGGCACCGTGCTGCGCCTGATGCAGATCATGCACACCAAGGGCCTGCTGATCCGCGACGAGAGCCAGCGCTCGCACGTCTACGCGCCGGCCCAGGCGCAGGACTCGCTGCAAACCAGTCTGCTGAAGGACTTGGTACAGAAAGCCTTCGCTGGCTCGGCCAAGGCGCTGGTGCTGGCGGCGCTGCGCTCGGGCATCTCGCAGAAGGAGCGCGAGGAAATCGAGAACATCCTCAAGGAGGATAAAAAATGAGCATCTTCACCACTGCCTTCGGCTGGACGCTGATTCACTTCCTGTGGCAAGGCTTGCTGCTCGGTTGCGCCACCGCCGTCGCGCTGGCCGCGATGCGCAACACACGTCCTCAATACCGCTACGCCGTGGCTTGCGCCGCGCTGCTGGCTTGCGCTCTCTGGCCGGCCTTCAGCCTGTATCAGCGCCTGTTTGGCGATAGTGTCAGCGAGCCCACGGCGATCTTCTCAGGCGGCCTGCTGCCTGCCTCCATCACCGACGATGGCGGTGTGCTCGACCTGCGCCAGGCAATGCACTGGATCGTCAGCCTGTGGGCGCTGTGCACCGCCGCGCTGATGCTGCGCATGGCACTCGGCCTGCTGTGGATAGAACGCGCCGGCAGCCGCAATGGCACGCCGCATCCGCAATGGGAGAGCAAGCTAGCACAGATGGCCCGTCGCTTCGGCATCGACCGCAGCATCAGGCTGCGCGTGATCGACACGCTGTCCAGTCCCATCACCGCCGGCTGGTGGCGCCCGGTGGTGCTGGTACCGACCTCGCTGATCGGCGGCATGCCGCCCGATTTGCTGGAGGCCTTGCTGGCGCACGAACTGGCTCATATCCGGCATCACGACTACCTGGTCAATTTGATGCAGAACACGATCGAAACGCTGCTGTTCTACCACCCTGCCGTGTGGTGGATTTCGAACCGCATCCGCAGCGAGCGCGAACAGATGGCAGATGATTTCGCAGCAGGACAACTAGGCGAACCGCGGCGCTTGGCTCTTGCACTTTCCGAACTGGAGCGCTTCCAGTTCTCAACCCACCACCTGGCCCAAGCGGCCAACGGAGGAGATCTCATGGTACGTATCAAACGATTGGTTCGCCCTGCTCCACAAGCCTTGAACTGGAAGGCGGCCATCCCGATGCTGGGGTTGGCCATCGCCTGCCTGTCGATCTACGCGGAGGCCGTCGCGGCCGACAAGACAACAACCAAGCGTGTGCATGCACTGGCAGACTTCAGCACTTGCGCCAAACCGGTATGGCCTGAGGCTTCACTCAAGGCCGAGGAAACCGGCACCGTCACGCTGGGCTTTCTGATCGACGTCGATGGCAAAGTGGTCGATTCCAAAGTGAAGAAGTCCAGCGGCCATCCGGCCTTGGATAAGGCGGCGCAAGTCGGAATCGAAAAGTGCACCTTCAAACCGGAGACTGTCAACGGCAAGCCGGTCAAGTCATGGATGCGGATGCAGTATGTGTGGACGCTGAAATAGGCTGCGATTCTATCCATTGCTGGATCTCGCCGAAGATCTGCTCGCGATTCACTTCATTGAAGTTCTCGTGATAGTTCTGCGGGTAGTGGCGATACGTCAGCAGTGACGGCGGGATCGAATGCAGCATCGCCTCGCTGGCGCGGGCGTCGGCCAGTTTATCGTCGCCCGCCACCACCGCAAACACCGGATGCTTCCAATCCTTCATGCGCGGCGCCAGTCCTGCCTGGGCAGCGGTCAGCGCATTGCCGAATCGGACCGTGCATTCGGCAGCGCGTATGCCATCGCGTTCATCCGCATGATGGCGCGCAGTGATGGCCGCATCGTGAGTCAGCACATCGGTCATCGGCTCCAGCGGCACCTTCATGCGCGGCGCCACCGCGCCCAGCATGCCGGCCAGCGCCAGCAGCACCGGAGACACCTTGAGCGCATTCACGTAATACGGCGACGACAATATCACGCCCTTGATGACCGTCTCATTGGCGAACGGCCCCAGTTCCAGATGGGTGGCGATCAGCGCGCCCATCGAATGCCCCATGACGAACACCGGCACGCCCGGCCATTGCTGCTTGACCCACTGCAGGAAGGTTGCGCTGTCATCCAGGAACACTTGAAAATTGGGGATGTCGACCTTGCGTGCATTCTGGTGCCCGCACAAATCGTAGCTGACGGTGGCGATGCCGCGCGCGCGGAAGTACCGCCCCGGCGTGACATAGTCGCCGCCATGCGCCAAGCCGCCGTGGATCGCCAGGATCACGGCGCGCGGCGCTTCAACCGGTTCCCATATGTGGATTTGACGCTGGGCCTGCGGGCCGCAGTCCAGGGTGGCGAGTCGGTCTTCCAAAAAACGCATGGGCTGGCTCCGCTGGTACTTTTGTCAAACCGGTAGCTTAGCGCATTTCGGCGCCGAATTTACGCGCTAATACTGAGGGAAATACCCATTTCCACCAGCAGCTTCAAGTCTGCCAGCGAAAAGTCCAGCGGCGGCACATTGCCGCCCTCAGGCACCGTGAAGGCGATGCGCAGCTCGGCCGACACGTCGGCGCGCTCGAAATGGATGCCGCGCGCCGAGCATTCGGCCAGGTAATGGCGGATCGCTTTGAGCAGCTCATCTGGATCGTGGTCGGTCGCGACACCAACGTAAAAGCCGGAATCGATGCGTACCCTGCCGTCAGGGCGGCTATCGCCCTTTTCCCAGTTGCTGTCCGGCTCGGTGGGCAAGCCGTCGCGGATGTCTTCCAGCGCCGCGGCGTCGCCATGTACCTTCATGGTTGCGATGTTCATTGTTCAGCCTTTGTCGTTTCGGTCTGCGCCGATAGGGTGCTGCAACTATAACTGCACAAAAGATTACACCAAAGCAATTTCAAAGTCCACGCAAACCGGACCGGGGCTGGATCAGGCCGAAACGCCGTAGCGGGTGCGATAGGCCGCCACCGCATTCTTGTGCTGCTGCAACTGCGGGTCAGCGCCGGCGCCATTCAGATAGCTGAACAGGTCGTCCAGGTTGCCGATCGAAATCACCGGGATGTTGTAGGTCTTGCTGACTTCCTGCACCGCCGAACTTGGCGACAGCGCGCCATCCTTGCCGGAGCGCTCCATGCGGTCCAGTGCGATCAGCACGGCGCATGGCTCGGCGCCGGCGGCACGTATCATGTCCACCGACTCGCGCACCGAGGTGCCGGCCGAGATCACGTCGTCGATGATGACGACCTTGCCCTGCAGCTTGGCGCCGACAATGGTGCCGCCTTCGCCGTGGTCCTTGGCTTCCTTGCGGTTGAAGGCGAAGGAGGTATTGCGGCCCTTGCCGGCCAGTGCCACCGCGGTGGCACTGGCCAAGGTGATGCCCTTGTAGGCCGGGCCGAACAGCATGTCGAACTCGACGCCGGAATCGAGCAGCGTCTGCGCATAGAACTGGGCCAACTGGGCCAGCGTGGCGCCGTCATGGAACAGGCCGGCGTTGAAGAAGTACGGCGACTGGCGCCCCGCCTTGGTGGTGAAATCGCCGAAACGCAGTACGCCGGTCTGGACGGAAAACGCGATAAATTCTTGCCGTAAAGTTTGCACAATAGCCTCGATTCTGAAAAGTGCCTGTATTTTAATCTGCGCGCTCCCGGCCAGCAATCAAAGCCGGCCCCAACACAGGGGAAAACAGCTAAACTAGCCGTCCAGTAATTTGCCAGCTTCCTGAGACTCCTATGCCAAAAATCATCTCCGCCAACCTGAATGGCATCCGTTCCGCCAACACCAAAGGCTTTTTCACCTGGATGGCAGCGCAGGACGCCGATTTCGTCTGCGTCCAGGAACTGAAGGCGCAAGCGCCCGACATGACGCCGGAATTCCTCAATCCGGGCGGCTACCATGGCCACTTCCACTATGCCGAGAAAAAAGGCTATTCCGGCACCGGCGTCTACAGCAAGATTGAACCGGACCGCGTGGTGATCGGCTTCGGCGCACCGGAATTCGATGCCGAAGGCCGCTATGTGCAATGCGATTTCGGCAACCTGACGGTGATTTCGGTGTACTGCCCGTCCGGTTCGTCCGGTCCGGAGCGCCAGGAAGCCAAGTTCCGCTTCATGGACCTGTTCCTGCCGCATCTGCAACAGCTGAAGGCCGAGGGCCGCGAAGTGGTGATCTGCGGCGACTGGAACATCGCCCATCACGAGATCGACTTAAAAAACTGGAAAGGCAACAAGAAGAATTCCGGCTTCCTGCCCGAAGAACGCGCCTGGATGACGCGTATCTTCGACGAGGTTGGCTTTGTCGACGTGCACCGCGGCCTGGACCAGCGCGAAGAGCAATACACCTGGTGGAGCAATCGCGGCCAGGCCTGGGCCAAGAACGTCGGGTGGCGTATCGACTACCACGTGGCGACCCCTGGCATTGCCTCCAAGGCGCAGGCCGTCGCGATCTACAAGGACGAGCGCTTCTCCGACCACGCTCCACTGACCATCGAATACCTGGCGTAGCACGCACGCCACGGAAGGCGGCCATCTGTTGTATGGTCGCCTAAAAAATGGGCAACTTACATTTCCAAAAAGAAAAATATCGTATTTTCTTGTTATCATGGCTGGGCTACACGTCCCGCCTTTTTTTCGCCTGAAGAGATACCATGACCCCATCCAGCGCCGGCCTCCCCGACCGTTCCTACGCCAGTGAAGACAGCGACGCGCAGCCCATCCATGCCGCGCCTGAACTGTACAGCGCCCGCATACTGATGGGCGACAACGCAAACAATGGCGCGCCAACGCTGGTGCAGGCTACGCCAGGCGACAACAGCAGCCAGGTTGCGGCCGGCAGCAACATCGTGCTGACTTTCAGCACCGCCATGGCCGCTGGCACGGGTAGCATCATCATCAGCGACGGCTATCTGCAGAGCTACATCGACAAGGCCGGACATACGCAGACGCGCTGGGTCGGCGTGACCGACAGCCATGTAGTGAGCGTCACCGACAGCCAGGTCAGCATAGACGGCAACACCGTCACGATCGACCTGAGCAATGACCTCCAGCCCGGCATCAGCTACAACGTCACCATGGCGGCCGGCGTGCTGACCGACAGCGCTAACCGCCCGTATGCGGGCCTGCTCGATTCCAGCAAGCTCCATTTCACCACCGATATCGCTACGGTGGCGCAGATCAGCGGCGCGCTGCATTTCAATGACAGCGGCGTCAGCAGCACCGACTACATCACCAATGTGGCCATGCAAACCGTGCATGGCACCTACAGCGGCACGCTGGGCGCGGGCGAGCATGTGCAGGTATCGCTCGACAACGGCGACACCTGGCATGTGGCCGGCAGTGCCGCCAACGGCCAGTGGAGCTGCAGCGGTTTCGATCCGCTCAGCAGCAGCGGCAGCGGCACCATGCTGGCGCGCGTGGTCGACAGCAGCAACAATCCGCGCACCACGGTCAGCCAGGCCTACGTCTTCGACAACAACCCGCCGCACATCGTCGGCGCCACCAGCAGCGACAGCAACCTGGGCGTCGGCGAAAGCGCCACCGTCACCATCACCTTCTCCGAAGCTGTCAATGTCCAGAACATCAGCACGACCGCCAACAGTAGCACCTACAGCAACTTCCTCAGCACCGACGGCGGCCTGACCTGGAGCGCCACGGTAACACCGAACGCGCTGACCAGCGCCAGCAACATTGACGACATCCTGCACGTTACCGCCACCGACCTGGCCGGCAATGCGCTGGACAATGCCGACGGCGCGGACTACATCCACGTGCCGCACTACAACGTCAGCACGGTGACCTTGTCGTCCGATACCGGCAGCTCGGCGAACGACTTCTACACCAGCGCCGTGCACCAGACCATCAGCGGCAACTACGATACGCTGCCGGCCAATGGCCACGTCAAGGTCTCTATCGATGGCGGCACGACCTTCGTGGACGCCACCGTCAACACCGCCAACCATACGTGGAGCCTGGCCACGGACCTGCAGGGCGGCACGCAACAGCTGATGGTGCAGGTGACCGATGCCAGTACCCAGGTGATCGCCAGCTTCATGCACAGCTACACGCTGGACACCCAGGCCGCCAGCCAGTCGCTAGCTTCGGTCACGCCCACCCTGGACACGGCCGATGACAGCGGCGGCGCCAGCAACAGCGACAACATCACCAACGTCACGCAGCCCCATGTCAGTGTCCACATCGCCGACGCGTATCAGCTAAATAGCGGCGACGTGGTGCAGATCGTCGATAGCAACCACGGCAACGCCATCGTCGGCAGCTACGCTTTGCTGGACACCGACCTGCTCGCCTATGGCGGCAATTTCTCCATCAAGCTGGACCAGGCGCTAAGCGATGGCGAGCATGACCTGAAAGTGCAGATCGGCGACCTGGCCGGCAATGCACCCGGCGCTGCCAGCAACACGGCGCTGGCGGTCACCATCGACACCCACGCGCCGACATTGACCGGCACTTCGCCTGCCGCCGATGCACATGGCGTCTACACCAATACCAGCATCGTGCTGACCTTCGATGAAGCGATCGACCTGCGCAGCAGCACCGCCTTCACGCTGACCAACGGCACCGACAGCCAGTACCTCGGCATGGAAGGCGGCCAGGTCAGCGTCGACGGCAACAAGATCGTGCTGAGCTTGAACCAGCCGCTCAACACCGGCAGCAACTATCACTTGTACATGGATGGCGGCGAGATTACCGACCTGGCTGGCAACGCCGCCTACTCCGGCAATGATCACCTGCTCGATTTCACCACCACCGATGATGGCGACCTGCAGCAGACGCCGCATATCGTGGCCAGCGCCACCAATGTGTTCAGCAACGGCAGCACCGCTTTCGGCGGCCAGTTCTACAGCGCAAGCGGCACTGACAAGGTGCAGCTACTCGATGGCAACACTTGGGTCGACGCGCAGGCATCCTCGCAGGGCAATAGTCTGTTCAGCTGGAGCGCCAACTCCAGCACGCCATCGAGCGTGGCCGAGGTGCGCATGGTCGATGCGGCCGGCGCGCCACTGCAGTACCAGGACTACGGCAACAGCGTGCTGTATTTCGGCTCCAGCGGCAACAACACCATCGCTCCCACGGATAACAAAAGCATCGTCTTCAGCGGCGACGGCGATGATAGCGTCACGGTCGGCAATTCGGCCCACGTCGTCACCGGCAACGGCAACGACACTATCTCGGCCGGCAACTCGACCTCCCTCATCGCCGGCAACGGCAACGATAGCATCACGGTCGGCAACTCAGCCTCCGTCGTCACGGGCAATGGCAACAATACCATCACGGTCGGCAACTCAGCCTCGGTGGTCACCGGTAGCGGCAACAACACTGTGAACGCGGGCAACAACGCCAACATCAACAGCCAGGGCTACGACCTGCTCCATGTGGGCAGCAATGCGACCGTCGCGCTGCACGGCTCGGGCAGTACGGTTGATGCCAGCGGCAATGGCCTGACGCTGACCTCCGACAATGGCAGCCATTCGATCATCCTGAACAGCCTGAACGTGAACTCCATCGCCATGGGCAGCGGCAACGACACGCTCAACCTCAGCTTCAACGGCAGCAGTTTTGACTTGGGCAGCCTGTCCGGCACGCATCACATGAGCGGCATTGACATCGTCAACATCACCGGCAGCGGCAACGACATCTCGATCGGCGCGCTGACCGATGTGACCGCGCTGTCCGGCACGCAGACGCTGGTGATCACCGGTAACGCGTCGAACTTCATTCACATCGATAACAATGTTTGGACCGACACGCTCTCGACCAGCAACAGCAATACCTACGAGAAATTCCAGGGTACCGCCGACCACAGCATCACGCTGCTGGTCCTGATCGGCATACTGCAGCACTCGGCCTGATTAAAGGCTGCGGCGGCTGGTGAACTGGCGGCGCTCGCCGCTAAGCGGATCGATGAAGGCAATGCTGCGTGCCAGCAGCTTCAAGGGCTGCGACATGTCGTCCTGCTTGCACGGCAGCACCACCGGATAAAAGGCGTCGTTGATGATGGGGATGCCCAGCGACGCCAGGTGCAGGCGCAGCTGGTGCTTGCGTCCCGTGTGCGGGTGCAGGCGGTACAGCGTGGCGTCCTCGCGGTGCTCGATCACGTCAATCAGCGTTTCCGAATTCGGCTCGCCCCCTTCTTCCTTCATGATGAAGAACTTGTCGCCGTCGACCATGCGGCTGCGATAGGTAAAGGGAAAATCGTAACCGTGCAGGCGCGGCGCCAACGCCTCGTACCCTTTCTCGATCACGCGCTTCTGGAACATCGACTGATAGATGCCACGGCTAGCCGCCTGCGCCGAGAAGATCACCACGCCGGCCGTCTCGCGGTCCAGCCGGTGTATTGGCGTCAGGTCGGCGATGCCCAGCTTTTTCTTCAGGCGCACCAGCAGCGTCTCCTGCACGAAGCGGCCGGTCGGTGTCATCGGCAGGAAGTGCGGCTTATCGACCACCACCAGATGCTCGTCCTGGAACAGGATCTCTTCCTGGAACGGGATCGGCGTTTCCGGCTCCGGCAGCTCGCGGTAGTAGAAGATGCGGGTGCCGCGCCGGTACGGGCTGGAAGGCCGCAGCGGCAAGCCTTCGCTGTCGACCACGTCACCGCGCTCCATGCGCTCGCGCCACTGCTCGGCGCTGACGGCCGGGTAGCGCGCCACCAAGAAGCTCAGCATGTCGGGCCAGTCGCCCGCTTGCAGCCACAGATAGCTGGGCGCCACGCCATCGCGGATCGGCAACGGTGCCGGGCCGTGTCGGTACGGACGGGCTGCCATGTCAGCGCTGGCTGGGCTGCGGCGGCAGCGCGATCGAATGGTAGACCGGCAGCGCGTTCGTATCCAGGCCGCGGGCGCGCGCGAACACCGGCAGCACCTTCGGCATGGCCTGGCTCATGTCGGCGATGCGCTGACTGCCGGTCGGGTGGGTCGACAGGAAGGGCAGCGGCTGGCTTTGATTAATCTGGCTCATTTTCTCCCACAACGCCACGCCGGCGCGCGGATCGTAGCCGGCGCGCGAGGCCAGGTCCAGGCCGACCAGATCGGCTTCGCTCTCGTCGCTACGCGAATAGGTCAGCGCCAGGCCCTGGGTAGCGATGTTGCTGCCCACGTCGCCGAGGCGCGGATCGACGCCGAAATAAGCCGACAGCCCGGCGCCCAGCAGCCGCGTGCCGAGCGAGGTGATGGCATTCTTGCCGGCCTGTTCGCGCGCGTGCTCGCGCAAGGCGTGGGCGATCTCGTGGCCCAACACCATCGCCACCTCATCGTCAGTCAAATTCAGCTTGGTCAGGATGCCGCTGAAGAAAGCGATGCGGCCGCCCGGCATGCAGAAGGCGTTGACGGTCCCGGAATTGAGTACGTTGACTTCCCATTTCCAGTTGGCCGCTTCCGGATTCCAGCGCGCGGTGAACGGAATCAGGCGCTTGGCGATGGCGCGCACGCGCTGCACCTGCGGATGATTGGCGGGCAGCAGCGCGTTCTTTTGCTGCGCCTGCGACAGCAACTGGTCGTACTGCAGCTTGGATTGCTGGTCGAACTGGCGCGCGTCGCCACCGATGCCGCGCAGCGGCGACATGCTGGTGACGGGAATGCCGTCGCTCTGGGCAAACACGGGGGCGCCGGCCTGCGCCAGCGACAACGCCGTTGCCAGGATAAGGGGGTTAAGCGTCTTCATTTTGACTGCTCCACGGAGCTATTTTCGGCAGCATCATCATCGCAGGAAATGCGAGTATAAAGCACACGAGAAAGAACCAGAACCAGCCGGTTTCGGCGACGATAAAGCCGACCGAGGAATTGATGAACGTACGCGGCACCGCCGCCAGGCTGGAAAACAGCGCGTACTGCGTGGCGGTGTAGCGCGGATCGGTAGAGCGTGAAATGAAGGCCACCAGCGCGGCCGCCCCCAGCCCCAGGCTGGCGAACGATTCGAAGCCGAAGACAGCGCTCAGCAGGACGGTATTCGGTCCCACGTGCGCCAGCCAGGCAAAGCCCAGGATCGCCAGTGCCTGCAGCACGCCGAATACCCACAACGCGCGGTTGATGCCGATCTTGACCATCCACACGCCGCCGACGATGCCACCGGCAAGGCTGGCCCACAGGCCGGTAGCGTTGGCCGCCAGTCCGATCTGCTTGGTGCTGAAGCCGATATCGAGGAAGAATTTGGTCGACAGCGCGGTAGCCATGCTGTCGCCCAGCTTATACAGCAGCACGAAGCCGATTATCAGCGCGGCCTTGTTCCAGCCGTCGCGCAGCACGAACTCGCGAAACGGCAGCACGATGGCCTGCTGCAGGTTCTTCGGCGGTTCGCCATACACGGCCGGCTCCTTCGCCAGCAGCGTGCAGACCAGGCCAGGCAGCATGAAGGCGGCCACGATCCAGAATACGCTTTGCCATGGCATGCTGTCGGCCAGCACCAGCCCCAGCGCGCTGGGCACCAGGCCGGCGGCCTTGTAGGCATTGACGATGACGGCCGCACCCAGGCCCTGCTCTGCGTCGGACAGGATCTCGCGCCGGTAGGCGTCGATCACCACGTCCTGGCTGGCCGACAGGAAGGCTACGGCCGCCACGAACAGCGCCACCAGCCCCAGTTGCTGCTTGGGGTCGAGCATGCCCATGCCGCCCATGGTGAGAAACAGCGCCAGCTGGGTCAGCGCCATCCAGCCGCGGCGCCGGCCCAGCGTACCGATGCTGTAACGGTCCATGAACGGCGCCCACAGGAACTTGAAGGTGTACGGGAAAGTCACCGCCGCGAACAGGCCGAGCGCCTTCACATCCAGCCCGGACTTGGCCAGCCAGGCTTGCATCAGGTACAGCAATGTGAACAGCGGCAGGCCGGAGCTGAAACCGAGGAACAGCACGGCCACGATGCGCCCGTTCAGGTAGGTGCGCCAGGATGTTGCCTGCGCCTGCCTCGCCATCAGCGTGCCGCCTTTTTCTTCAGGCGGAACACCGCCAGATCGCCACGCAGATTGGGCAGAAAGGAGACAATCTTGCCTTCGGCCAGCGCCACGCATTCCAGCACTTCCAGCCCGCACTCCTCTGCCAGTTCGCGGAAATCGCTGATGGTGGCGCAGCGCACGTTGGGCGTGTCGTACCACTGGTACGGCAGCGACTTCGACACCGGCATGCGGCCGCGCAGCAGCGCCACGCGGTGCGGCCAGTAGGCGAAGTTGGGGAAGGAGACGATGGCTTCCTTGCCGACGCGGACGATGTCGCGCAACAGCGCTTCGACATGCTTCATCATCTGCAGCGACGACAGGCACAATACCGTGTCGAACGAGTTATCGCCAAACAGGCCCAGGCCCTTCTCCATATCCTGCTGGATCACTTGCACGCCGCGCTGGGTGCTCTCCAGCACCTGCTCGTCGGCGATCTCGATGCCATAGCCGCTGCACTGCTTGTCGCTCTGCAGATAGTCCAGCATCACGCCGTCGCCGCAGCCGACGTCCAGCACATGCGATTGCTTCGGTACCCAGTGGGCGATGAACGCCAGGTCGGGGCGGGCGCTGCTCAACTGCTGAAAATTCATGCCGGCTCCTTGATATCGTTCCACACCTGCCCGTAATAGGCCCGCACCATGTTCATGTAGCGCGGGTCTTCCAGCAGGAAGGCGTCGTGGCCGTGCGGCGCGTCGATTTCAGCGTAAGTAACCTGGCGCCGGTTGCTGATCAGCGCCTGCACGATTTCCTGGCTGCGCTCTGGCGAGAAGCGCCAGTCGGTGGTGAACGAGGCCAGGAAGAACTTGGCCCTGGTGCCGGCCAATGTCTTAGCCAAATCGCCGCCATGCTGGCGCGCCGGGTCGAAGTAGTCGAGCGCCTTGGTGATCAGCAAGTAGGTATTGGCATCGAAGTATTCGCTGAACTTGTCGCCCTGGTAGCGCAGATAGGATTCGATTTCGAAGTCGACACCGAAGCCGAATTTGTAGTCGCCCTGCTCCGCAGGGTCGTCGCCATTCGCGCGCAGCTTGCGGCCGAATTTTTCGGCCATGTCGTCGTCCGACAGATAGGTGATGTGGCCGACCATGCGCGCCACGCGCAGGCCGTTCTTCGGCACCACGCCATGTTCGTAAAAATCGCCGCCGCGGTAGTCCGGATCGGACAGGATGGCCTGGCGCGCCACGTCGTTGAAGGCGATGTTCTGTGCCGACAGCTTGGCAGTCGATGCGATCACCACGCAATGCCGCAGACGGTCCGGGAACAGGATGCTCCAGGCCAGCGCCTGCATGCCGCCCAGCGAGCCGCCCATGACGGCCGCGAACTGCGTGATACCCAGCCGGTCCGCCAGCCGCGCCTGCGAACCCACCCAGTCTTCCACCGTGACGACCGGGAAGGCGGCGCCATAAGGCTTGCCGGTGGCGGGATTGACGTGCATCGGCCCGGTGGAGCCGAAGCAGGAGCCGAGGTTGTTGATGCCGATGACGAAGAACTTGTCGGTGTCCAGCGGCTTGCCGGGACCGACCATGTTGTCCCACCAGCCGGCGGATTTCGGTTTGCCTTCGTATTCGCCGGCCACGTGGTGGGAGGCGTTGAGCGCGTGGCACACCAGTACCGCGTTCGATTTGTCGGCGTCGAGAGTGCCGTAGGTTTCGTACATCAGCATGTAGTCTTGCAAGCTGGCGCCGCTTTGCAGCGGTAGCGGTTCGGCAAAATGCATGGTTTGCGGCGAAACGTATCCGAGGGATGACATGAGTTTTATAGGTTCATATTTTTTGGGGCGGCCCCACGGGCCAGATAATCAATGCGGAACCGCGAGGATGGGTTCCGCAGGCTTCAGGGATACAGCGAATACAGGATCACATCGATTGCAACTGCAGTACCGCTTCGGCTATCACGCCCGGTTCCATGGCCCGCATGATCTTGCGGGTCTGCGGCATGATGCGTGTCAGGTCGCTGTTGAGGATTTCCTGCTTGACCGACAGCAGTTGCGCCGGATGCATGGAGAACTCGCGCAGCCCCATGCCCAGCAGCAGGCGGGTGAGCTTGACGTCGCCCGCCATCTCGCCGCACACGGCGACGTCGATGCCGGCCTTGTGGCCCGCCGCGATGGTCATGGAAATCAGCTGCAGCACCGCCGGGTGCAGGGGATTGTAAAGGTGCGCCACCTCATAATCAACCCGGTCGATCGCCAGCGTGTACTGGATCAAGTCATTGGTACCGATCGAGAGGAAATCCATGCGCTTGACGAACATCGGCAGCGCCAGCGCGGCAGCCGGGATCTCGATCATCGCGCCCACGTCCACATCTTCATCGAACTTGATGTGCGCTTCGCGCAGCTCGGCCTTGGCCTGGGCCACCATCATCAGCGACTGGTCGATCTCGAAGGCATGCGCCAGCATCGGGATCAGGATGCGCACCTTGCCGAAAGCGGAGGCGCGCAGGATGGCTTTCAGCTGGGTCAGGAAAATCTGCGGTTCGGCCAGGCAGTAGCGGATCGCCCGCAAACCCAGCGCAGGATTGAGCGCCGTGTGCTCGCTCTGGTCGAGCGGCTTGTCGGCGCCGATGTCCAGCGTGCGGATGGTGACCGGACGGCCCTTCATCGCCACCACGGCTTTTTTGTATTGTTCGAACTGCTCGTCCTCGGACGGGATACGGCTGTTACGGCCCATGAATAGGAATTCGGAGCGGAACAGGCCGACGCCGTTGGCGCCCGCCTCCATCGCGGCAGCGCAGTCGTCCGGCAGCTCGATATTGGCCAGCAGCATGATCTCGGTGCCGTCCTTGGTGATGGCCGGCGTCTTCTTGAGCTTGTTCAGCTTCTTGCGGGCGCGCTGCATGGCGCCCTGGCGGTCGCGGTACTGCTCCAGCACCAGCGCGCTCGGATTGCAGATCACCACGCCGGCGTCGCCGTCGATGATGACCCAGTCGTCCTGCTCGATCAGCGTCGAGGCCTGCGACATGCCGACCGCCGCCGGGATGTCCAGGCTGCGCGCCACGATGGCGGTGTGCGAGTTCTGTCCGCCGACGTCGGTGACGAAGCCGATGAAGGAGCGGTCGCGGAATTGCAGCATGTCGGCCGGCGAGATGTCGTGCGCGACGACGATCATCTGCGCCTGGAATTCGTCTTCGCCCTGCGGCAGCGGCAGGATCTGCTGGGTGCCCATCAGCACCTTCAGCACCCGCTCAGCCACCTGCTGGATGTCGGCCTTGCGCTCGCGCAGATAGGGATCTTCGATTTCGTCGAACTGCGCCGACAGCTCGTCGATCTGCGTCAGCAGCGCCCATTCGGCGTTGTAGTGGCGGGTGCGGATGATGTCCAGCGGCGCTTCCGAGATCATCGGATCGGACAGAATCAGCGCATGCACGTCGATGAAGGCGCCCAGTTCGGTCGGGGCGTCCTTGGGCAGGTCCAGCCACAGGTTCTGCAGCTCCTTGTGGACCTGGGCCAGCGCCTGCTGCAAGCGCTGCACTTCGGCTTCCAGATGTTCTTCCACCACCAGGTAGTGCTTGACGTCCAGCGCCGCCGGCGCGAGCAGGTGCGCGCGGCCGATGGCGATGCCGCGCGAAACAGGAATACCGTGGAGCGTAAACGATGCCATGGGTGGGCCTGTAGTGATACGGGAACGGCTGCGCTCCGCAGGCATTACTCGCCTTCGCCGAATTTATCGTTGACCAGGGCCGACAGGGCGGTGATGCATTCCTGCTCGTCGGCGCCGTCAGCTTCCAGCGTCACCTTGGCGCCCTTGCCGGCGGCCAGCATCATCACGCCCATGATGGATTTGGCGTTGATGCGGCGGGCGTTACGGGTCAGCCAGACGTCGCTTTGAAATTTTGCTGCCAGTTGGGTAAATTTGGCGGAGGCACGCGCATGCAAACCAAGCTTGTTGATAATCTCAAGTTCTTGTTGAATCATTTTTCTTTTGTCTCAATCAGAAATGCGCACTGCAAAAACCGCCGCCACAGCGGCAGCGGCCACGTTAAGGTTTCAGGACTGCCCCACCCTGATCCGGTTGTCGACCCGCACCGCACCGCTTTGCGCGCCGGCCAGCGCCATCTCGACCACCACGTCCAGCGTATCGCGTCGGTAAGTGATGGCCCGCAGCAGCATCGGCAGGCTGATGCCGGCGATGACTTCGACCCGGCCCGCATCGGCCAGCCGGTTGCAGCAATTGGCGGGCGTGCCGCCTTTGACGTCGGTGATGACCAACACGCCATCGCCTTCGTCGAGGCGCTTGATTGCCGCCGCGGCCAATACCTGGACTTCGCCCAGGTCCTGGTCGGCGGTGACGTCGATCGCCTCCAGTCGTTCGGTCGGCCCACGGAACACATGGTTACAGGCCGCGATAAAGGCCTGTCCCAGTGGCGCGTGAGTCATGAGCAGTATGCCAACCATATTCTTAAACCGCCAGTGAGCACGGCCGCTTTACAACGCGTACCGTGCAATAAATGTTGAAAAAGGGACAAACCCGGCCGTTCATGCCTGCGCCACGGCCTGTTCCAGCGCGTCGATGAACATGGCCGGGACCTGGAAGCCGGTCTGCTGGGTAATCTCCTGGAAGCAGGTCGGGCTGGTGACATTGACTTCGGTGAGGTAATCGCCGATCACGTCTAATCCTACCAGTAACAGGCCGCGCGCGGCCAGCAGCGGGCCCAGCGCCTGGGCGATCTGCAAGTCGCGTTCGGTCAGCGGCTGGGCTACGCCGGTGCCGCCGGCGGCCAGATTGCCGCGCACTTCGCCAGCCTGCGGGATGCGCGCCAGCGAGTACGGCACCGGCTTGCCGTTGATGACCAGGATACGCTTGTCGCCCTTGACGATCGCCGGAATGTAGCGCTGGACCATGATGGTGCGGCGGCCGTTGTCGCTCAGGGTTTCGATGATGGCGCCGAGGTTCATGCCGTCGGCCGTCACGCGGAAGATGCCAGTGCCGCCCATGCCGTCCAGCGGCTTGAGGATCACGTCGCCGTGCAACTTCTGGAAGGCGCGGATGCGCGCTTCATTGGACGTCACCAGGGTCGGCGCGGTGAACTGGCTGAACTGGGCAATCGCCAGCTTTTCGTTGTGGTCGCGGATCGCGGATGGCTTGTTGAACACGCGCGCGCCCTGCTTCTCGGCCAGCTCCAGCAGATAGGTACCGTAGACATATTCCATGTCGAACGGCGGGTCCTTGCGCTGGATGACGGCATCGAACTCGGACAGCTTGCATTCCTCTGCCGGCTCGGCGCGGTACCAGTCATGGGCGTCACCGGTCAGCGTGATGCGGGCAACGTTGGCGCTGACTACGCCACTGTCGAGGGCCATGTCGTGCTGCTGGAAGGCGTACACGGCGTGGCCACGTTTGTCTGCCTCGACCATCATGGCATAGGTCGAATCCTTGTAAGTCTTGAACGTCGACAGGGGATCGGCGAGAAAAGCGATTTTCATGGGCGCATCCATTCTGGGTAATGCCTGATTTTAGCCGAGAAACGCCGGGGGCATCGGCCGCGACCGGAGCCCCCGCCCCTCAGTACACTTCGGGATTCGGATCGGTGCGTTCCATTTCCAGCGACGCAGCCAGCAGCGCCAGCCGCGCCACCACGCCATACACGTAGAAACGGTTAGGCGCGGCCGTGCCCGGTTTGGCCTTCAGGTCCGGCACCGCGTGCTGCTGAGCGAACGCCAGCGGCACGTATTGCGAGCCAGGTGCGTTCAGGTTCTGGTCGATGCCTTTTTCGGCGTGGACGCGGTAAAAGCCGCCCACCACGTAGCGGTCTATCATATACACCACCGGCTCGGCCACCGCATCCTTGATGCTCTCGAAGGTCGGCACGCCTTCCTGAATGATGAAATCGGTTACTTCCTTGCCATCCTTGACCACCGACATCTTGTCGCGCTGCGCCTGGGTCAGGTCCGTGATCTCGCTGGCATCTTTGATGGTCAAGATGCTGGTGCCGTAGGTGCCGGCGTCCGGCTTGACGATGACGAAGGGCTTCTGGTCCTTGATGCCGTATTCCTTGTACTTTTTCTTGATCTTGGCCAGCAGCGCATCGATATTGCTGGCGAGGCAATCGTAGCCTTCGCCAGTGCGGAAATTGACCGCGCCGCACTTGGCATGAAACGGATTTAGCATCCACGGATCGACGCCGATCAGCTTGCCGAATTTCTTGACCACCTCGTCATACGCGGCAAAGTGGTTGCTCTTGCGGCGCAGCGCCCAGCCTGCATGCAGCGGCGGCAGCAGGCTCTGCTCGTGGATGTTTTGCAGGATCTCGGGGATGCCAACCGACAGGTCGTTATTCAGCAAAATCGTGCATGGATCGAAATCCTTCAGCCCCACGCGGCGGCCGTTGGCCGAACGCACCAGCGGTTCGACCACCAGCATGTTACCGTCAGGCAGCGCCAGCGGCGTCGGCTGGGTAACGTCCGGCGACAGCGAGCCGAGGCGCACGTGCAGGCCGGTCTGGCGGAAGATCTGCATCAGCCGCGCCACGTTTTCCAGGTACAGCGGATTGTTGCGCGATTTGCTATCGTTTTCCGGGATCAGCAGCAGGTTGCGCGCGTCCGGGCAATATTTGTCGATCGCGGCCATGGCGGCCTGCACCGACAGCGGCAGCATCTCGGTGGCCAGGTGGTTGAAACCGCCCGGGAATAGGTTGGTGTCGACCGGCGCCAGCTTGTAGCCGGCGTTACGCATGTCTACGGAGCAATAAAACGGTGGGGTGTGCTCTTGCCACTCCAGACGGAACCAGCGCTCAATGGCCGGCGTCGCGGCCAGGATTTTTTCTTCGAGATCGAGCAGCGGTCCGGTCAGGGCCGTGACGAGATGGGGAACCATGATGACATCCTATGTTACCGTGCAGACAGCCCAAATCGGGGCGAAAATGCCATTTTAAAGCCCTGCGGGTCTGGAAATGCAAAAAAGCGCCCCAAAGGGCGCTTTTCCGGCCGCTCCGCGCAAGGCGGACCGCCGGTCCGCGCGCGACAACATTAGCAATCAGGCATGGTAAGCTTGCTCGCCATGGCTGGTGATGTCCAAGCCTTCGCGCTCCTCTTCTTCCGGCACGCGCAGGCCGATGACGACGTCGACCAGCTTGTAGGCAATCACCGAGACGATGCCGGACCAGACGATGGTGGTACCAATGGCCTGCGCCTGCACCCACACCTGGCTGCCGATCGAGTAGGGATCGGCCGACATCTTGTTGGCGACATAGTCGAAGATGCCTTGGCCGCCCAGCGATGGTGAAGCGAACACCCCGGTCAGCAGCGCACCCAAGATACCGCCCACGCCGTGCACGCCAAACACGTCCAGCGAGTCGTCGGCGCCGATCAGGCGCTTCAGGCCATTCACGCCCCACAGGCAGACCACGCCGGCCAGCAAGCCGATCACCAACGCGCCCATCGGGCCGACGAAGCCGCAGGCCGGGGTAATAGCCACCAGGCCGGCAACGGCGCCCGACGCTGCACCCAGCATCGAAGGCTTGCCCTTGACCATCCACTCACCGAACAGCCAGGCCACGGACGCAGCGGCGGTAGCCAGCAGGGTATTGACGAAGGCCAGTGCGGCCACGTCGCCCGCTTCCAGTGCCGAACCGGCGTTAAAGCCGAACCAGCCCACCCACAGCAGCGAAGCACCGACCATGGTCATGGTCAGCGAGTGCGGGGCCATCGATTCGCGGCCGTAACCGACGCGCTTGCCGATCATGACCGCGCCAACCAGGCCGGCCACGGCGGCGTTGATGTGCACCACGGTACCGCCGGCGAAGTCCAGCGCACCTTTCTGGAACAGCCAGCCGCCTTTCGCGCCTTCGCTGGCGGCGGTGGCGGCGTCCTTGATCGCGTCCGGACCGGTCCAGAACCAGACCATGTGGGCGATCGGCAGGTAGGCGAAGGTGAACCACAGCACGACGAAGGCCAGCACGGCGCTGAACTTGGCGCGCTCGGCAAAGGCGCCGACGATCAGGCCGCAAGTGATCGCGGCGAAGGTCGCCTGGAACACCACGTAGACGAACTCAGGAATCACCACGCCCTTGCTGAAGGTCGCGGCAGTGGAGAACGTCGCCTTGGCCGGATCCCAGATGCCGCTCAGGAAGGCACGGTCAAACTTGCCGTAGAAGGCATTACCCTCGGTGAACGCCAGCGAGTAGCCATAGATGCACCACAGCACAATGATGACCGAGAAAATCATGAACACTTGCAGCAAGATCGACAACATGTTCTTGGAACGCACCAGGCCGCCGTAAAACAGCGCCAGGCCGGGAATCGACATCATGATGACCAGCAAGGTCGACACCATCATCCACGCAGTGTCGCCTTTGTTCGGGGTCGGCGCAGGGGCCGCAGCAGGGGCGGCGGCTGGCGCCGCAGCTGGTGCGGCGGCGGGAGTTCCAGCCGATGCGGCGGCAGGAGCCGCGGCGACCGGGGCGGCGGCTGGCGCCGACGCGGCGCTCGGCACATGCGCCTCGCCAGAAGCAGCGGCGGCCGGCTTGGCCTCGTCAGCTGCAAAGACCGGTGCGCTGCTCAGGGCAAACAGGACAGTCGCCCCAGCCAGCAACGTTGTTATAGCTTTTTTCATCTGAGTTCCCCTTAAAGTGCTTCGTTGCCGGTTTCACCGGTACGGATGCGGATAACCTGTTCCAGGTTGTAGACGAAGATCTTGCCGTCACCGATTTTGCCGGTGCGGGCTGCGCCTTCGATCGCCTCGATCGCCTGCTCGACAATGGAATCGTCCACTGCCGCCTCGATCTTGGTCTTGGGCAGGAAGTCGACCACGTATTCCGCGCCGCGATACAGCTCGGTGTGGCCTTTCTGGCGGCCGAAACCCTTGACTTCGGTCACGGTGATGCCTTGCACGTTAATCGCGGACAAGGCCTCTCGGACCTCGTCCAACTTAAACGGCTTGATGATGGCGGTAATCATTTTCATACAGGCCTCGCTTAGAAGGTTTTGGAAATACTCAGGACTGCGCCGGTTTTGGCGAGGTTCTTGCCGTTCGGTGCAATGTAGGCGTGGGAATCGGCGTAGATCGCCGCCAGCGCTACGGTGACCACACCGAAATCTTTGGTGACGCCGATCTTCCAGTCGCTGTAGCTGGCGGCACCGTTGTTCTTGACGTTCTGGTGGCCCACGTGCAAGTTCAGCGTGTAACCCTCATAGACATCCTGGTTGAACTGTGCGTCCAGGTAGCCGCTGTTCTTGCTGTCGACGAAGCCGAACAGATTGGTGGTCGAGTGCGAGTACTTGACCGAGAACGGGCCGGCCGAGATCTGGCCATACAATTCAAAGGTATTGGCGTTGGGATGCAAGCCGTTGGATGGGTAGAAGTAGTACAGGCCACCCACGTCGTACGAAATATCCTTGGCAATGTCGCCGCGTTTGCCGGCGTACAGATCCCATTCGACATCGCCATCGCCACCAGCGTCCTTGGTCCACTTGATGGTGGACAACCAGGTACCGGCATAAAGGCCGGTCGGATTATGGGTATAATCCGCGCCGCCCTGCAGTGCAGGGTTTAAGCGGCTTTGCGATATACCGCGGTAGCGGTAGTCGCTGACAACGGCAGCGTTGAAGCTGACTTCGTTGTCCGGTTTGGCCTCGGCCGCGGGTGGCGCGTCTTCGGCGTGGGCGCTGCCAGCGCCCAGAGATGCGAATGCTAAAGTCAACGCGGCAGCAAGAGTCAGCTTCTTGGTAAGGCTCTTCATCACGATTTCCCTTTAGGTTGAACTTAGTTAGCAGTTGCGGTTTAAAATCTGGTCTGAGTCAGTTAATTAGTTGGCATTCCTTAGCTCTTTAGCAGAATGCGTGCCAGCCAATGTTGCCTTCCGGACAGCTGCCATTGTGAATAAAACAAAGGGGCCGCCAAGGGCGAGTTCTGACTAAAGTGAGAATCCCGGCGATTGCGGCGACATTTTTTACAATTTTCGCACCACATTAAGGCCAACATGCACCGCAATGGTGCGACGCATGGACGCCAACATCAAGGAATATTATGGACATGAACACTTTTTTTACTGACCTGCAAAGCAAGATCAACCAGGCCATCGAAAATTCGCCCGCCAAGGACATCGAAAAGAACGTCAAATCGATGATGACCCAAGGCTTTTCCAAGCTCGACCTGGTGACCCGCGAAGAATTCGATGTGCAAGCCCAAGTGCTGGCCAAGACCCGCGCCAAGCTGGAAGCGCTGGAAGCGCGCCTGGCCGAACTGGAAGCGCGCCTGAGCGCCGACGGCAAATAATCCGCTGCTGTTTTGCCCAATGGCCGGTTACGGCCATCCTTGCCCTGCCGCGCACGCTTGCGGCACATCAAGTTTGCGGCCGCAACATCGCTGACGCTGTCGCCCTGCCCTCCCTCCGTCGAGGAATCCGATGAGCCTTGCCGTCCTGAAAAGCCGCGCCCTGGCAGGCATGGAGGCGCCCGCAGTCCAAGTGGCAGTCCACCTGGTCAAGGGCTGGCCGGCGTTTGCAATAGTAGTATCAAAGACAGCCATTATTTGGGCAAAAGAACAATCCGAACGGCCATCGGTTGCGACTTAAGCAATGGATCGCAGACTGCCTGAGCAGCCTTTAACTTTGGTTTTTTCTCCAGCGCCTCGTCAGTGAGCGCTCCCAATTTATTGGGGTATTTGCGCCATGCGGGCTGCCTAGTTGCTTTTCTGGCCAAGCGATTTGTTACAGCGCCGCTTGCCAAGGGGACAGCGCCAAACTTGGTCTGGAGAGTAAATGGGTGGCTGGGGTGTAGGAATACCCGCTCCTCGCATGCACCGGATGCAACGCCCCCGCACGGGCTAAGCCTCAGCCTTGGGATGGGAGGCGCAGTGGGAGAATTTTTTCTAGGCAGTTACATCCACTTACTCAGGAAACGTCTTCCATACATCCCGCTCAGCGGTTCGGCCGTTATTGGTCTATCCGCGCGACGTCAGCGCGATACCGGAGAACGAAAATGGACACTACCGCTACCTCGACTCGCATCCACCCACTGATGGCGACCGCCGCTATTTCGTTGACCTTGGTCAGCTTGGTCGGTGCCGCAGCCATTGCCGGGTTGCTACCTAACTCACATGGTGCGGCCGCGACAAATTCGGGGGCAGATGTGACAAACACCGGTCAGCTCCCGCTTGCACAGCAGTGGGCACCGGCGCCAATTGCGCCTGAGGTTGTTCGATACAAGACTGTCGTCCACCACGACTATCCCCGTCCTAGCCGGACTGCCGCTGACGGCGACCGTACCCAACAGGCCCAAGTTGAGCAAGCTCGAGATTACCGGGCGGCACCTAGTTATCAGCAGCCGGCCCCGGTCGCCCAGAACAGCCCGCTTGGCATAGGCATTGGTGCCTTGCTCGGCGGCCTGGTAGGTAGTCATGTTGGCGCAGGCAACGGCCGCACCTTGGCGGCAATCGCCGGTGCCGTCGGTGGCGGATACCTAGGCAACGAAATCGCCAGGCACAATCACCCCCTTGGCCAGCAATAACGCCGGCCCAGCTTCAGATAAACCGTGAGGAAGCATCATGAAAATCAAAACCAACTTGGCACTTTTAGTGCTCGCCTTGCCAGCAGTGGCTTTTGCCACCGAATACCAGACAGTTGAACGTCCTCGCCAGGAGTGCTGGAACGAACAGGTTCAGGTACAACAGCGCGGCGACGACGCTGGCGGCGCAATCATCGGCGGCATTGCTGGCGGTTTGCTCGGCAACCAGGTCGGGCGCGGCAACGGCCGCACCGCAGCTACGGCCGTTGGAGCGATAACCGGCGCGATGGTCGGTGAGCGCATGTCCTCCCAGCCAGGCTATTACACCCAGAATGTGCAACGCTGCCGCACCGTCATCGAGCGGATACAAGTACCGGTCTATCGCGCACCAGCCCAGGTGTGGGTAGAGGAGCAGCCTGTGTATGTACCGCGCGCAGAATACTATTACGTCCGGCCTGCCGAACGCGAATATCGGGAACACTGGGACCACGAGTGGCACGGACGGCGACATGAGCGTGACGAAGACCATCGTTACCATGAACGCGGAGACGACTAAATAATATGCTCCGTCTACTCAAGTGCCAAGGCTGGCAGCGCGGCCAGCTTGCCTGGGGACACTAGGGCGCCAGATTTATAAGTACCGTGCCCAAGTCGCCTTCCTTTGTATATGCCGCTGCATGGCATCCCGGCCCCCAGTCCAGCTTGCGACGGATTCGTCTCCGGTTGAAGGCAGGCAGACGAGACCATCGCAATTTCTGAGTTCATGAAGTGCATGCCAGTTCAGCAAGCTGGCAACTACCGACCACACTCTATCCGCAGTTGGCTCTGGTAAGCTACCGCGCAGTAAAAAACACAAGGCTAAAGTTTTTGCAACCAACCCAAGAAACCAGGATATTTAACATGACTAAACATTTATTTTATGCGGCGGCATTTGCCATCGCCTTGAGCGGCTGCACAACCGTCGTCAAAGAACGTGTAGTAGTTCACGAGCAACCAACGATGGTGCGCCAAGCGCCAGCCCCCATCCAAGAAGTGATTCCGCCGCCGCCGGCATCCGGCTACGCCTGGATTCAAGGTCACTGGGCATGGCGTGACCACGGATGGCAATGGCAACCAGGGCATTGGTATCAAGGCTCCGCGCGCCCGATGCCTGCGGTAATAGTTGAGCAGATTACCGTCGCACCAAGCCCAACCCATTATTGGATTCCCGGCCACTGGAGTTGGCACCACAATGAATGGGAATGGTCACGCGGCCATTGGGAACGATAAGTCAGCAGCCGCACTGGCTACCTAACTACGACCACGCCCGGAGAGTCGCTCTCGGGGCGCGCTGCATATCCCCCTGCGCTTCGGTCAATGGCTAAGAAGCGGAATGAAATACAGACCAGTTGCAAACAAGCCGTACAACAAGCCGAACGACGCCATCAATAGCGGTGTGAGCTTATTTTTCCTCAACAGGAAAAACAGCCCAACGATGGCGACTGCGTCAAGCAAATGCCATCAAAGCTGTCGCTATTCCCACCGCCGCCGATGTCAGTGAACCCCACAGCAGCCATCGGCGCTTGGTGAGGACGGTGATGGCCGCCAATGCAATTGCTATCTGGATGAAGGTCAACGCCAGCGCCAGACGCTCATGCGGTCTCAGTTTGGCCTCGGATTCCTCGCCCAGTTGCCGGGATTCCGCTTCCAGCTTTTTAGCCTCCGCCATCACCTCCGCTTTTTCCTTATCCTGCTTCGCCTTGTCCGTCAGGAATCGAGACTTTGCATCAGCTGAGGTAGCAAGTACCGCCGTCGCGTCATCAATGTGGCTCTTGACTGATTTGGCCTGGTAAAAAGCCCATTGGTCGCTCGCC
>FSZM01000129.1_pt1 | contig 54405 bp, 52 predicted proteins | sample 1638831 | NCBI WGS metagenome assembly FSZM01 (sample SAMEA3914813, study PRJEB12502) | metagenome | biome: forest; material: soil | place: Canada | collected 2011-07-07 | depth 0.3 m
ATATATAAGAGCGAACCGTCCCGGCCAGTCCGGGCGGTTCTATTGACACGAAATCAGAAGGAATACCACCATGTCGCTGTCCTGGGACGAAGAGGCCACTCCGGCCGCACCACAAGCGCTCAATCAAGCCGCGTTGCACGGCGAAGCCAACGCCGAGCAAGTCGCGCTGCGCGTCAATGCCGACGACAAGCGCATCATCAATGGCAAGACCGACGTTAACCAGCTGGTGCCGTTCAAGTACAAGTGGGCCTGGGACAAATACCTGGCCGGCTGCGCCAACCACTGGATGCCGCAGGAAGTGAATATGCAGCGCGACATCGAGCTGTGGAAGAACCCGAACGGCCTGACCGAGGATGAGCGTCGCCTGGTCAAGCGTAACTTGGGCTTTTTTGTGACGGCCGACTCGCTGGCCGCCAACAACATCGTGCTGGGCACCTACCGCCACATCACGGCGCCGGAATGCCGCCAGTACCTGCTGCGCCAGGCCTTCGAAGAAGCGATCCACACCCATGCCTACCAATACATCGTCGAGTCGCTGGGCCTGGACGAATCGGAAATCTTCAACGCCTACAACGAAGTCAAGTCGATCCGTGACAAGGACGAGTTCCTGATCCCGTTCATCAACACCCTGACCGACCCGACGTTTACCACCGGCACCGTGCACAGCGACCAGCAGCTGCTGAAGTCGCTGATCGTATTCGCCTGCCTGATGGAAGGCCTGTTCTTCTATGTCGGCTTCACCCAGATCCTGGCGCTGGGCCGCCAGAACAAGATGATGGGCGCCGCCGAGCAATACCAGTACATCTTGCGCGACGAATCGATGCATTGCAATTTTGGCATAGACTTGATCAACACCATCAAGATGGAAAACCCGCTGCTGTGGACACCAGCCTTCAAGGAAGAGATCAAGGGCCTGTTCCTGAAAGCGGTGGACCTGGAATACGCCTACGCCGAAGACACCATGCCACGTGGCGTGCTGGGCCTGAACGCGACCATGTTCAAAGGTTACCTGCGCTTCATCGCCAACCGCCGCGCCACCCAGATCGGCCTGGAGCAGCTGTTTGCCCAGGAAGAAAATCCATTCCCATGGATGAGCGAGATGATCGACCTGAAGAAAGAGCGTAACTTCTTCGAGACGCGCGTCACCGAATACCAGACCGGCGGCGCCTTGAACTGGGACTGAGCGCTCCTGTGCATTTCCAAGAACCCGGCCCTGCGCCGGGTTTTTTTACGCCGCTGCTATAGCTGGAGCATGCGCAGGCAGTTCGCATCGATAGCCTTGGCTATGGCCTTGACCGTGGCGGCGCGCACCGGCGCGGTCCGCGCCAGCAGCGCGAAGGCCGGGCCATGCTCGGCGATGCGCGCCACCGTTTGCCTGGCCCAGGCCCGCGGCAGGGCCGCATCGGCGGCGAGGCGCAGCAGGTCTTCGGCCGACGGCTCGGCGCTCTCGCCCATCACCGCCATCTGATGCTCGCCCCCCGGACCGGTGCTAAAACTCAAGTCATAGCAGGGCGCCAGCTGCCACTCCCAGCGCTGGTTCATGCGGAAGGCCACGCTACGGGCATGGTCGTCGCGGTTATGGAACACCACATTGAATACGCAGCGCTCGAATGCCGCCCGCACCTGGGATTCGTCGCGTGTCATCAGGCGGGTTGCACGCAGCAAGGTACTGTAGTCCAGCGATGGCGCACGGAAGTCGCTGTGCAGCATGCCGGCCAGCGTGTGCACCGGCACCCGCATGCCGTGGCTGCGATCGAAGCGCTCGGCGCCGAAGGCGGCGGTGCGGCGGTCCAGGTCGAAGTGGCGGGTGGCCGGCATCGCCAGCCCGCACAGCCGCGCCAGCACCGCATACACATGTTCGACCGCGCACAGTTCCTTGTGCTCGCCCCGCGACGGGAACTTGATGCTCCACGCGGTGCCGGCGGCGTCGGGCAGGGCGCTGACCTGGTCGGCGGCCGCGTCGTAGTGCAGCAGCACCTTGGGCCGCGAGCCGTGCGGCGAGTTGCCCAGCATGGCCAGCCGGGAGAGGACGCGCCCATCCTTGCCGCCGTTCGCCGACTGGGCCGACTGCGCCTCATGGGCCAGCTCCAGCAGCGACAGGTCGGCCTCCGGCCACTCCAGCGCCTCGGCCGGCTCGAAGCTGAAGGCGCCGACGGCGCGCTCGCCGATGTAGGCCAGCCGGTCCAGCGGCGAGAGCCGGGTCGGCGCCCAGCCCTGCTTGCGGAACAGCTTATCCATCATCAGCATGCCCCAGCCGTCGGGCAGGGCGTCGGCGATCATGCCGGGCAGCCGGTGCTGGTGGCGCGGCAGGTCGCCATAGGCGCCCGACTGCAGCTTCAGGTAGCGCGGCGAGAACTCGATGCCGCGCCGTAGCGCCTCGGGCGAGTACTCGAACAGCAGCGCGCTGCCATTGTCGGCCAGGGTGCCGAGCGGCCAGCGCTCGCCCCAGGCGCAGCAGGTGACGGCCAGCCTTTTCACCGGGCGCCCTTGCGCGGGGCGCGCTGGCGCTGCGCGTGCTCGGCGCTTTCCATCGCGGCGATCGAGGTCATCTTGATGGCGAACAGTGCGTTGAAGTCGTCGGCCAGTCCGAGGGCGCTGACGATGCGCACCAACGAGTCCAGCGACGACTGGCCTCTGCCTTCAAGGTTCTTGACCGAGCCGGCGCACAGTCCGGCGCGGCGCGCGAGCTCGTCCTGCGACCAGCCGAGCGCCAGCCGGCGGCTGCGCAAACGCTGTCCTAGCTCGTTGCAGATCTCTGGCGTGCTGGCGATATTAAAGTCAAACATCTTGTCCATTAATGTGGATATACGCATGTAATGGATAACATATTACTCCTTAAATTTTCACGTTGCGTATGCATCGGCGCGCTTTAGCAAGCTACTGAGCGACGCGCTCGCGCATGAAAGCTGCGGCCTTCATCGCACTTCATCGCAGCATGCGCGCGCGATGCTGCAGTAATCTGCTTGCCAAGCGCCGCATGGTGTCTCATAATCGCGACGAATTTAAAAACAGTGAGCAGCAGTAGCGCCATCGCGGCGTGCGCGCGCAGCACGGTTCGCAATTTTCGCGGCGCAGCTTCGGCGCGGGCCACCTGCAAATGAAAGTAAGCCAGGTGGCGCTTGATACGCTTTGAAGCGGGCAGTTTTCCGCGCGGCGCATCGGCGACCGATTCGATGCCGCCAGCGCCTGCATGAAGTGCCGCGATGAGGTGTGTGAGGGCCGTCCAATCGCGATACGAAGCGATGGATGGATGTGAGTTGCTGCGCTTAGCGCGAAAAAAGAAAGCGAATATCTATCGTGCTGGTTGCGCACCGACAAGGTTTTCGTGTACTTTACGAGAAATGAAATTGCGTGTATGTGATCCGCGATTTTTTTACCGCGCACATCGCGCCAAGACGTACGCCATACGGGATACAGATTCACACAGATATGCACAAGACCGCACCGTTCATTGAAGACCGTCTTGCCTGATTGAGTTCAGGCCGGGCGGTTTTTTCTTTGAAAATAAAAACGGGTAGCGGTCGCGATGTGGGGTCATGGAGCTGAGCACACGCCCGACCACCAGCAAAACATCGCACCAAGATTTGGATGTTGACGCCGATCCGCGTAGCGGACGGCGGCGATGTCGATGGCTGAAGCGCTGCAATCGTGAGGAAGTGCAGCAGTTCAGCCGGTGCCGTATTCATTAGCGCAAACCTTAGTTTGTGCCGATGAATAATTCGCCTGGCCCAATCCGGGGCCGGACGGGTTTAAATCTTGTGTAGATATTCCTATCCCCGATGAAGGAGAACTAAAAATGGCAACAGCCGCTAAGAAACCCGCAGTAAAAAAACCAGCCGCAAAAGCTGCTCCTGCCGCTAAGAAGCCGGTAGCCGCCAAAGCCGCTGCCAAGCCGGCCGCAAAAGCTGCTGCTAAACCAGCCGTGAAAAAAGCTGCCGCTAAACCAGCCGTGAAAAAAGCTGCCGCTAAACCAGCAGCTAAGCCAGCGGTCAAGAAAGCAGCCGCCAAGCCAGCAGCCAAACCAGCTGTGAAAAAAGCCGCCGCCAAGCCAGCAGCCAAGCCAGCAGCGAAGAAAGCCGCCGCTAAGCCAGCAGCTAAAAAGGCCGTCGCTAAAAAGCCAGTAGCGAAGAAAGTCGCCGCTAAGCCAGCAGCCAAGCCAGCAGCCAAAGCTAAAGTCGCCGCCAAGCCAGCAGCGAAGAAAGCCGTCGCTAAAAAGCCGGTAGCGAAGAAGGCAGCAGCCAAGCCAGCAGCCAAAGCCAAAGTCGCCGCCAAGCCAGCAGCGAAAAAGGCCGTCGCTAAAAAGCCAGCCGCTAAAAAAGTAGCTGCCAAGCCGGTCGCTAAAAAAGCTGCCGCCAAACCAGCCGCCAAGCCAGCTGCGAAAAAAGCAGCCGCCAAGCCAGCCGCTAAAAAAGTCGCTGCCAAAAAACCAGCAGTAAAAGCGGCAGCCAAACCGGCTGCAAAGGCAGCGGCTAAGCCAGCAGCAAAAAAGCCCGTTAAGGCCGTCGCTAAGCCGGCCGCCGCCAAGAAGCCAGCAGCTAAGAAGGCAGCCAAGCCGGCCGCCAAGCCAGCCGCAGCTCCAGCAGCCGCACCGGCAGCAGCCGCACCGGCCGCAGCACCAGCAGCAGCCGCACCAGCGGTGAAGAAGGCAGCGGCTCCTAAGAAGGCCGCCGCACCTAAGAAGGAAGCTGCCGCCAAGCCAGCCGTGGCCCCGGTCGCACCAGCAGCAAAAACCGTGTTGGCACCGGCTGCCGCATGGCCGTTCCCAACCAGCACCCGCCCATCCTGAGCCGTTAAATAGCTTGGGTGCCTGCTGAGGCAACCTGCCGCTGTGTGAGACAATCACACAGCGGCATTTTTTTGGAGGGGACTCGTGCTTAGTATTGTTATGTTGGTCGTCAACGCCATCGCCACCCTGTTGGGCGGCGCCTTGCTGTTGCGGTTCTGGATGCAGGCCATCCGTGTCCGTCCGCCGTCGTCGGTAGCGCAATTCACGTTTCAACTGTCGGACTGGCTGGTGCGTCCGTTGCGCCGCATCGTGCCTGGCGTGGGTGGCTATGACTGGGCCAGTCTGATAGGCGCCTTCCTGATCGTGCTGCTGGCCACCTCGGTGCTGTTCATCGCCGGCTGGACCGCGCAAGCGATCTTGCTGGTGGCACTGCAGCGCTTTCTGGAGTGGATTTTGTACGGCTTCATGATACTGCTGGTGCTGGAAGCCGTGTTCAGCTGGATTAACCCCCATGCACCGCTGGCGCCCTTTGTGCGCGCGCTCAACGAACCGCTGCTGCGCCCCCTGCGCCGTATCGTGCCACTGGTCGGCAGCCTGGATCTGTCGCTGCTGGTGGCGCTGATCTTGCTGCAGGTCGCGCAACTGCTATTGGGCATGCTGTTTGCCGGCCACTGATACGGGCCGCCAATGAAAAAAGGCAGACCACACGGTCTGCCTTTTTGCTTTTCAGCGCGGCGAATTAGAAGCGGTAGCCGAAGGCCGCTTCGAAGCGGTCGGCGATCTCGGTCGGGGTGAACTGGTGATTCTGGCCGCCTTTGTGGGCGATTTTGATCGCGCCCAGCAGGCTGGCCAGGCGGCCGGTGTTTTCCCAGCTCCAGTCATTGGTGATACCGAACAGCAGGCCGGCGCGGTAGGCGTCGCCACAGCCAGTTGGATCGAGCACGGCTTGCGCGGCCACGGCCGGGATCTCGATGCGCTGGCCCTTGGTGTAGATCTCGGAACCCTTTTCGCCGCGGGTGACGATCAGCGCTTCCAGGCGCTCGGCGATCTGCTGCAGGGTCAGACCGGTGCGGTCCATCAGCAGTTCGATCTCGTAGTCGTTGCAAGTGACGTAGGTGGCTTTGTCGATGAAGGCGATCAGTTCTTCGCCGTTAAACATCGGCAACTGCTGGCCCGGGTCGAACATGAAGGGGATGCCGTTGGCGTGCAGGGTGGCGGCGTGGCGCTGCATGCCCAGGTGGCCGTCCGGCGAGATGATGGCGACGCGGGCCGGGCCGGCCTGGGCGATGTCGTTCTCGTGAGCATACGACATGGCACCCGGATGGAAGGCGTTGATCTGGTTGCCGTCTTCGTCGGCGGTGACGAAGCACTGGGCGTTGTAGGCGTCGTGCTTGATCAGGATGTTGTCGGTCGACAGGCCCAGCTTGTGCAGGCGCTCGAAGTAGGCGCCGTGGTCCTGGCCCATCACGCCGACGATGCGTGGCTCGCCGCCCAGCATCTTCAGGTTGTAGGCGATGTTGCCGGAGCAGCCGCCGTATTCGGTACGCATGGTCGGCGCCAGGAAGGAGACGTTCACCTTGTGCAGCTGGTCGGCCAGCAGGATGCTGTCGAAGCGGCCCGGGAAGGTCAGGATGGTGTCGATGGCGAGCGAGCCGCAGATCAGGGAGGTCTTGGTCATGGTAGTTTAAGGATAGAAGACTGCGATGTGATAGCCCGATGCCTTGAGCTGGCCCAGTTCAAAGTACAGTTTGACAGATTGTTCGGTGTGCGAGGCAAACCCTTGCGCCGGGTCGGCACCGGCCGGCAGGTAGTCGCGCGGGGCGAATACGCGGCGCAGGATGGCTTTGTCGCTGGCGTCGTCCAGTATCAGCTCGATATGCGGCCAGGCTTGCGCGGTGGTGCTCTGGTTGCGCAGCAGGGTGGTAAACAAGAAGGTGGTCTCGGTCAGCGTCTGCAGCTCGCCTTGTTCGATAGTGACGTAGTCGATTTGCGCCGGCAGTTCGATCTTGCAGCCCAGGGGGGCGCAGATCTGGGCCAGCGGCTGTTTCAGCGACGGCACGTAGGCGGCCAGCGGATTGCGGAAGGTGGCAATTACCTGGCCGAACAGGGTGGCCACCAGCAGCACCGAGCCGATGCGCATGGCGACGGTGGCAGCTTTGCGTAGCTTCTGCTTGCGGCGGTCGCGCTTGACGAAGCCGGGTTCGTCGAAGCTGGTGGCGGCTTCGGCTGCTGGCGGCGCTGCGTCGGCGACGGCGATATCGGTGTCGGCGTCTTCGGCTGCGCTGTGGGCAGCTTCGCTCTCGGCGCGGGCCATGGCGCCGGCGGACAGCTGGACCAGCGCTTCTTCGTCTTCGTCGAGCAGTTCGTCTTCGTGGCCGTGCAGGGCGTCGCTGATGGCGGCGGCGAGCAGGTGTTCGGACGGCGGCTCGCCCCAGGTCGGCTCGCGGCGGCCATCGGGCGGCGGCAGGGCGCCGTCGAGGGGGGGCGCGTCGAGATCGATGCTATGGGCGTCGTCGAAGGCGGCTGCGTCGATGGCTGCGGCATCATCGATGGCCGGGGCAGCGGCCGCGGCGGCCGCATTGGCGGCCTGCGTGTCGGCGAAAGAGTCGGCGAAAGCGCTCGCCTCGGCTTCGTTGGCCAGTTCGGCCTCGGTGGCGGCGATGGCTTCCAGTTCGGCGGCCAGGGCGGCTTCCAGCTCTTCGTCGGTCATGGACTCGACGTCGAGTTCCAGCGCAAGTTCCGGTTCCGGCTCGGACGGGGAGGGCGGCACTTCGGGCAGCAGTGCGGCCGGTGGTTCGGTAGCGGCCGGCGCTGGCGGCTCGGCTTCGCTGGCCGCTGGCGGCTCGTCGTCAACATTCAGGTCGAGATCGAAGTCGAGGGCTGCCTCGTCCGCAGCGGCGGGCGGCGCTGTGGGCGCCTCATGCTCGTGCAGTGCGGCGGGCGCGAAAGTGGCGGGCGCAAACGCGGCGGGCTCGGGCTGGGCGAGCTGCGCGGCTGTATCGGCGCCATCAGCATGGCTGGCCGCATCAGCGCCGGCCTGCTCGCCATCGCTGTCGATACTGCCGAGCTCCAAGGTATAAATGGCTGTTTCGTGCTCGCCATGCAGTTCGGTGGCGGCGCGGCTGTCTAAGGCTGCCAGCTTGTCTTCCAGCGGGGCTGGTCCGGGCAGGGCTTGCGGCTGGAGAGCTGAAGCGGCAGGAGCGGGCGCTGCCATCAGCAGCGGCTCAAGCGACAAGTCATGCGGCAAGTCATGCGGCACCACCAGTGCCGCATTGCCGTCAAAGACTTCATTGCAGGCGCCACAGCGCACTATGCCCCCACGTAATTTCAACTGGTCATGGGCGACCCGAAATATCGTGTTGCAGTGGGGGCATTTAGTGGCGAGCGCCATTGCGGTGGTTACGCGCCTTCGCGTGCCGGCGGCACGGTGTCGCTGCCCAGACGGCCATGCAGCGCGACCCAGCCATCATGCTCGGCCCAGACGCCCAGCTTGATGAATGGTGCGTAGGCCGCAATCACTTCGTCGGCCTGGCGTGCCAGCACGCCCGACAGGGTCAGCGTGCCGCCGTCGGCAATGCGGCCCGACAGCATGGGCGCCATCAGCTTCAGCGGATTGGTCAGGATGTTGGCCACCACGGCGTCAAAGCGCTGCGTAGCATGCTGGGACTGCGCAAACGCATCCGGCAGGAAGTAGGCGATGTCGCAGTGGTTGCGCTGGGCGTTGTCGGCGGCCGACTCGATCGCCTGCGGATCGATGTCCACGCCCACCACTTCGCCCGCGCCTACCTTCTTGGCCACCATGGCCAGGATGCCGGAACCGCAGCCGTAGTCGAGCACGCTCTTGCCCGGCGCCGGATTTGCTTCCAGCCACTCCATGCACAGACGGGTGGTCGGATGGCTGCCGGTACCGAAAGCGAGGCCCGGATCCAGTTCCAGGATCAGGCCGTTGGCGTCCGGCGCCTCGTGCCAGCTCGGTACCACCCAGATGTTCTTGCCGATGTGGATAGGCGCGAACTGCGACTGGGTCAGACGCACCCAGTCCTGCTCCTCCACCTGGCGGGTGATGAACTTGGGCAGCGTCGCCAGGCCGATCTGGCCGGCAGCAGCGGCCACCAGCACGGCCTGGTCGTCTGCTTCATTGGTCAGCGCAACGACGCGGCTGCGTTCCCAGGCCGCTTCGGTGGGCTCCATGCCGGGCTCGCCAAACAGCGGTTGCTCTTGCTCGGTGCCTTCGTCAGCGTCCTCGACGGAGACGGACAGCGCGCCGACATCCATCAGGGCTTCCGACAGGGCTTCCGCGTGCTCGCGTGCGATTTCAATGACGATTTCAGTCCAGCTCATGGTGATGCCTTACTTTATGCTTTGATTTCCGGCTTGGTGCTCAGGCTCAGCTTGTGCAGCTCAGGCATGTCGGCCAGTTTTTGTTCCAGATAATGAATATTGGTGCCGCCTTCGATGAAGCGCGCATCGATCATCAGCTCGCGGTGCAGCGGGATGTTGGTCTGGATGCCCTCGACCACCATTTCCGACAGCGCGATCTGCATGCGGCGGATCGCCTGCTCGCGGGTGGCGCCGTAAGCGATCACCTTGCCTATCATCGAATCGTAGTGCGGCGGTACATAATAACCTGCATACGAGTGCGAGTCGACGCGGATGCCTGGGCCGCCCGGCGTGTGCCAGGCGCTGATGCGCCCTGGCGACGGGGTGAACTTGAACGGGTCTTCGGCGTTGATGCGGCATTCGATGGCGTGGCCGGCCAGCATCACGTCGCGCTGGCGGAAGCGCAGCTTCTCGCCGGCGGCGATGCGGATCTGTTCTTGCACGATGTCGATGCCGGTGATCATTTCAGTGACCGGGTGTTCGACCTGCACGCGGGTGTTCATTTCGATGAAGTAGAACTCGCCGTTCTCATACAGGAACTCGAAGGTGCCGGCGCCACGGTAGCCTATCTTGCGGCAGGCTTCGGCGCAACGGTCGCCGACCTTTTCGATCAGCTTGCGCGGGATGCCCGGCGCCGGTGCTTCTTCGATGACCTTCTGGTGGCGGCGCTGCATCGAGCAGTCGCGCTCGCCCAGCCAGACGGCGTTCTTGTGTTCATCGGCCAGGATCTGGATTTCCACGTGGCGCGGATTTTCCAGATACTTTTCCATATACACTTCCGGATTGCCGAAAGCGGTACCGGCTTCGGTCTTGGTCATCGCCACGGCGTTGATCAGGGCCGCTTCGGTGTGGACCACGCGCATGCCGCGTCCGCCGCCGCCGCCGGCTGCCTTGATGATGACCGGGTAGCCGATCTTGCGCGCAATTTGCACGATAGCCTTAGGATCGTCGGGCAGTGCGCCTTCCGAACCCGGCACGCACGGCACGCCAGCCTTGATCATGGTTTGCTTGGCCGAGACCTTGTCGCCCATCAGGCGGATCGAGTCCGAACGGGGACCGATGAAGACGAAGCCCGATTTTTCCACCCGTTCGGCGAAGTCGGCGTTTTCCGACAGGAAGCCGTAGCCTGGGTGGATCGCTTCCGCGTCCGTCACTTCGGCGGCGCTGATGATGGCCGGCATGTTCAGGTAGCTCAGCGTCGATGGCGCCGGACCGATACACACCGATTCATCGGCCAGCTTCACGTACTTGGCGTCTTTATCCGCTTCCGAGTGGACTACAACCGTCTTGATACCCATTTCGCGACAGGCGCGCTGGATACGGAGGGCGATTTCGCCGCGGTTGGCAATGAGGATTTTTTCAAACATGATAGGTTCGCGTATGTCTGTGAGCGCCGGAGAACCGGCATGAAGAGAGGATGCGGATAAGTCGGGAGCGCCCGGCGCAGAGGGGCGGGCGCTCAGCCGGATTTAGCCAATCACAAACAGGGGTTGGCCGAATTCGACCGGTTGGCCGTTCTCGACCAGAATCTGGGTAATCGTGCCGGCTTTGTCGGCGTCGATTTCGTTCAGCAGCTTCATCGCTTCGATGATGCACAGGGTATCGCCTTCCTTGACGGTGGCGCCCACTTCGACGTAGGCAGGCGAACCTGGCGCGGAGGAACGGTAGAAGGTGCCGACCATCGGCGACTTGACTACGTGGCCGGCAGGCTCGGCGGCCACTACGGCAGCCGGGGCCGCGGCGGCCACGGGGGCGGCGGCTGGTGCGTAGTGCGGCTGCATGCCTTGCGGCTGCATCATGACCATTTGATTTTGTGGCAGCGCCGACGACTTGACGATGCGAACCTTGCTTTCGCCTTCGGTGACTTCCAGTTCAGCGATGTCCGATTCTGCGACCAAATCAATCAAGGTCTTGAGCTTGCGTAGATCCATGTAACCCCCAGGAATAGCTTGTTATGTGAGTGTGTGCGGTAGCGCCTTATGGGCGTGACCGCGCTAAATAGCGCGCAGATCGCGTAGATTAACGCTTTTTAAGAGCGAAGTCGATGGCAAAGCGATATCCTTCGATACCGAGGCCACAGATCGTCCCGATTGCGATCGCGCTGAGATAAGAGTGGTGGCGAAACGACTCGCGCTGGTAAATATTCGAAATATGCACTTCTACAAACGGTATGGCCACGCCCGCCAAGGCGTCGCGCAGGGCGACGCTGGTGTGGGTCAGGCCACCCGGGTTGATGATGATCGCGTCCACGCCTTCGCCTCGGGCGGCATGGATGCGGTCGATCAGCGCCCCTTCATGGTTGCTTTGAAAGCAAGATAGCGTCGCGCCGGCAGCCTGGGCTTGTGCCTGGGCTGCCTGTACGATGTCGGCCAAAGTGCTTGCGCCGTACACCTCAGGCTCACGCGTCCCCAGCAAATTCAGGTTGGGGCCGTTGAGCAATAAGAGGTTTTGTGCCATGTGGTCGAGACCGTTTTCCGCGAAAGTTCCGCATTTTGCCGCCAACTCACGGCATTGGCAAGAGAAAAAAATTTGATAAAACTATTTACAGGGTTGCAAGGTCGGCCTTCAGCTGCTCGAATTTCAGGCGCCCTAAATAAGTCTTCTTCACTTGACCATCGGCTCCGATCAATACCGTGTATGGCAGGCCGCCGGCACTGTTGCCGAACTGGCGCGACAACTCGGTGCCGCTCATGCCGGCCACCAGCACCGGGTAGGAAATATGGAATTTGTCGGCAAATTCGGCGATATTTGTTGCCGAATCAATACCGATACCGATAACTTGCAGCTTCTTGCCGGCTTCTCCGGCAGCCAGCGCCGACAGCTCCGGCATCTCTTGCACGCAGGGACCGCACCACGGTGCCCAGAAATTGACCAGCATGGCCTTGCCTTTATATTGGGCCAGCGCCTGCTGCACGCCTTGCGCATTGGGCAGCGTCTGTTTATATAGCTCGGCCACCGGGCCGGTCACGCCGGGGGCGACGCTGGTGGTCAAAGGTGCGCCGGCTTCTTGATGATGGGTGCCCACATAGGCGCCCATGGCGGCAAACATCAGGGCGATAGCGGTGTAGGCAAGCAGATTCTTCTTGGTCATGGCGAGGGGGCTTCGGTGGAAGAGGGCGGGTTTTCGTGGGTACTACTAATTAGTAGGGCGCGCACGGACGGCAAGTCGGCGCGCGCCAGCTTGCCGTCGGCACGCGACTTGGCGGCGCCGCGCAAGTCGTCCAGCTCGTACAGCGCACAGTGTACGCCTTCCTTGTGCCACATGAAGCTGACGGTCTCGACCGGGTCGTAGCGCGGACCTTTGAAATGGGGGGACTCGGAAATGTCGATCTGGAGATTGCGGTTCAGCAGGAAAATCTCGACTTCCTTGGCGCTGTCGGCAAACAGCTGCAAGTGGATGTCGTCGTGCGGGCCGGCAGTGCCGTTGAGCACGGCGCCAGTCAGGAAGGGATTGAAGCGCACCAATCCTTCCATGATGTCGACCGCCAGCGTGCGCAGACGGAACAGGCGCGCCGGCTGGGTATCGGCATGAAATAGCGCATGGTACAGCCGCACTTCCGCCTCGATTTGCGCGTTATCCGGCAGCAGCATGATATTGTCATTGCCTTCGCCGAGGATCTGGCGCGCCGCCTTGCGCTTGGCCGTGTTGTAGTCGGCGCCATCCTGGGCCACCAGGCGTGCGGCGGCGGCGGCAATCTCGGCGCGCAGCAGTTGGGCTTCATCGTGTGGGGTAGGCGTCATGGACGAGATCATACTCTGAACCGGTAAAAGTCACTGCGTCGGGTAAAATCCTATCTTCGCATCTATTAATATACAGTGCCTGCGGGCCGGCTTCTTACAACATGCATATTCATATACTCGGTATCTGCGGCACCTTCATGGGCGGCCTGGCCGTCCTGGCGAAAGAAGCGGGCCACCGCGTCACCGGCTGCGACGCCAACGTCTACCCCCCGATGAGCACCCAGCTGGAAGCGCAGGGCATACAACTGATCCAGGGCTACGGCCCGGAGCAGGTGAATTTGAACCCCGACCTGTATGTAATAGGCAACGTGGTCTCGCGCGGCAATCCCTTGATCGAAGAGATCATGAACCGCGCTCTGCCCTATGTCTCGGGCCCGCAGTGGATAGGCGAGCATATATTAAAGGATAAGTGGGTGCTGGCCGTGGCCGGTACGCATGGCAAGACCACAACGTCGGCCATGCTGGCCTGGATACTGGAAGACTGCGGCTATGCGCCCGGCTTCCTGATTGGCGGCGTGCCGATGAACTTTGGCGTATCGGCCCGCTTGAGCGGCAAGACGCCGGCCAACAGCGGCGATTCCATCTTCTTCGTCATCGAAGCGGACGAATACGACACCGCCTTCTTCGACAAGCGCAGCAAGTTCGTGCATTACCATGCCAAGACCGCCATCCTGAACAACCTGGAATATGATCACGCCGACATCTTCCCCGATCTGGCCGCGATCGAAACCCAATTCCACCACCTGCTGCGCACCGTGCCGGGTATCGGCCGTATCGTGCACAATGCCGACGAGCCGGCGCTCGAGCGCGTGCTGCAACGCGGCTGCTGGAGCGAACAGCAGAGCTTTGGCCGCGCGGACGCCGCCACTTGGGGCATGATCGAGCACGATGACGGCAGTTTCGATGTGCTGTTCCAGGGCGTACAGTCCGGCACCGTGCACTGGCAGCTGACCGGCAAGCACAACCGCGCCAACGCGCTGGCCGCGATTGCGGCAGCGCGCCACGTCGGTGTTGGCATCGAACAGGCCGCGCAGGCACTGGGCCGCTTCGACAGCGTCAAGCGCCGCATGGAAGTGCGTGGCGTGGTCAAGCAAATTACCGTGTATGACGATTTCGCCCATCACCCGACGGCGATTGCTACCACGGTGGGCGGCCTGCGCCAGAAGGTCGGCAAGCGCAGCCGCATCCTGGCCGTGCTGGAGCCGCGCTCCAACACCATGAAGCTGGGCGCGATGAAAGATGCGCTGCCGGGCAGCCTGAGCGATGCCGACCTGGTGTTCGGCTACGGCAGCGAGGAAGCGCTGGGCTGGAGCCTGGGCGACGCGCTGGCGCCGCTGGGCCAGATCGCCAGCGCATATGAACAGATCGATGCGCTGGTGACGGCCGTCGCGCAAGCGGCGCAGCCGGGCGACCAGATCGTGGTGATGAGCAACGGCGGCTTCGGCGGCGTGCATCAGAAAATCCTGGAAGCGCTGGCGCGATGATACTTTACCTGCACGGCTTCCGTTCCTCGCCGTCGTCGATGAAGGCGCGGCTGATGGCCGCACGCATGGCGGCGCTGGGCCGCTCGGCCGAGTTCCTCTGTCCGCAACTGCCGGCCTCGCCCAGGCTGGCGATGGAGCTGGCGCTCTCTTTAGCCGAGGCGGTGCCGGCCGATGAGCTCGTCATCGTCGGTTCCTCGTTGGGCGGCTACTACGCCACCTGGCTGGCCGAGCGCATCGGCTGCCGTGCGGTGCTGCTCAATCCAGCCATCGCGCCGTTGATCGACCTGGAGCAGCACGTCGGCGTCAGCACCCAATACCACTCGGACCAGCCGTTCGAGTTCAAGCGTGACTATATAGAGGAGCTGCGCGCGCTGGCGGTCGATCCGATCAGCCAGCCGCAGCGCTACTTGCTGATCGCCGCCACCGGCGACGAAGTGCTGGACTATCGCGACATGGTGGCGCACTATGCGGGCGCACGCCAGATCGTCATCGAAGGCAGCGACCACGGGATTGCCGAATTTGCCGACTACCTGGCGCCGGTGCTGGAATTTTGCGGCGTCGGGGCGGCGCGGTGAGGGGCGGCTCACTGCGGCAAGCCCAATGGCAGCAGCATGTGCAGGCGCTCAACGCGCCGCCGCAGTTGCGCGGCTGGCTCGTTGGCAACGGCTCGCTGACGAATAAACTGAAGGCGCACAGCAGCACCTTTCGGGTGCAGTGCCTGCACCAGCGTACCGCGATCTGCCTGACGGACGAGGCGGCGGCGATCGGCTTGCACCGGCCGGGCCGGGTTTGGCAACGGGAAGTGCTGCTGCGGTGTGATAATACGCCGGTGGTGTTTGCGCACACGGTGGTGCCGATGTCGGCCACGGCCAGTGATTGGCCATTATTTAGCGCACTGGGCGAGCGCTCGCTGGGAACGACCTTGTTTGGTGACCCGCAAGTGCGGCGCGGTGTTTTGGAATTTGCAAGATTGCGAGAAGGCCATCCTTTGATCACCCGGGCGCGGATCGCCTTGGGGATCAGCGGAGAGCCGCAGCAGATACTGTATGCACGGCGCTGCCTGTACCGGCGCCATCAGGGCACGCTGCTGGTGACGGAAGTGTTCTTGCCCAGCGTGTTGGACCTGAAACTGAAACAACGAACAATAACGATAACCGGGAACCTTGAGTAGTTCTTGCTAGTGCTGACGTCATTGCCGCCTGCGCGGGTATGACGGCGGACGGCGGGTCGAGGTTTCCCCTATACAGAACAGAAGCTAGCAATGAATCTATTTTTTGAAGAATCCGGCGATTTCAAGGTCGGCAGCGTGCTGTCGCAAGCAGGCGAGGCTTACCAGGTAGAGATGGCCAGCGGCAAGCGCACCAAGGTCAAGGTCAAGGACGTGCTGCTGCAGTATGAAAAGCCGAGCCCGGCCGACCTGCAAGAGCAGGCCAAGGCGGTGGCGGCCGATATCGACTTGGAATTCCTGTGGGAAGTGGCCGGCGAAGACGAGTTCGGCTTTGCCGAGCTGGGCGCCGAGTACTTCGGCCACGCGCCGCTGCCTGCCGAAGCGGCCGGCCTGATCCTGAGCCTGCATTCGGCGCCGATCTACTTCTACAAAAAAGGCCGCGGCCGCTACAAGGCCGCACCGGAGCAATCGTTGCGCGCCGCGCAAGCGGGCATAGAAAAGAAAAAGCAGCAATTGCTGATCCAGGCCGAATACGTCGAAGAGCTGAAAGCCAACAAGCTGCCGGCGGCGATGCAAAACATGGTCCAGCAACTGCTGTTCAAGCCGGACAAGAATTGCATCGAATACAAGGCGCTGGAAGCGGCCTGCAATGAGCTGCACACCAATCCACAGCGCCTGATGCTGGCCGCCGGCGGCATCGCCTCGCCGAAGCAGCTGCACATGGCCAAGTTCCTGTTCGAGAACTTCCCGCGCGGCGCCGGTTTCCCGGAGGTCGCAGTGCCGGCCGCCACTACCGATCTGCCCAAGGCCGAGGTGCAAGCGTTCTCCATCGACGATGTGACCACCACCGAAATCGACGACGCCTTCTCCGTCACCCGCCTGGACGATGGCCATGTGCGCATCGGCATCCACATCGCGGCGCCGGGCCTGGGCATCAAGCCCGACGATGCCCTCGACAAGCTGGCGCGCGCGCGCATGTCCACCGTCTATATGCCGGGCGACAAGATCACCATGCTGCCGGACGCCATCGTCGCAGCGTTCACGCTGGCCGAGGGCAAGACTTGCCCGGCGTTGTCGCTGTACGCCACCTTGAATCCGGCCGACTGGTCGCTGCTGAAAACCGAGACCCGCGCCGAGCTGGTGCCGATCGCCAGCAATTTGCGCCACAACGACCTGGACGAGCTGGTCAACGAGGCCAGCCTGGCCAGTGGCGAAGGCGAGTATGCGCACAAGGAAGATCTGCGTTTGCTGTGGCAGTGGGCACAGTTGCTCGAGCAGGGCCGCATGGCCAAGCGCGAAGGCTTCGGCCTGAAGCCGGAACAGAACAACCGCGTCGATTTCAACTTTTATGTGGAAAACGATGTCGTCACCGTCAGCCGCCGCAAGCGCGGTGCGCCGCTGGACAAGATCGTGGCTGAGCTGATGATCTTTGCCAACAGCACCTGGGGCAAGCTGATGCACGAGCACGGCGTGCCGGGCATTTACCGCAGCCAGGGCGGCGGTAGCGGCGGCTGGGCTGCCAAGATGCAGGTGCGCATGGTCACGCACGCGGCGCCGCACCAGGGCTTGGGCGTGGATCAGTATGCGTGGAGCACTTCGCCGCTGCGCCGGTATACCGACCTGGTTAACCAGTGGCAGATTCTGGCCTGTGCCGAGCACGGCGTGACCGCGCCGCTGGTGGCGCCGTTCAAGCCCAAGGATGCGAATTTGTTCGGCATCGTATCGGCCTTCGATGCGGCGTATGCGGCCTATGCCGAGCACCAGTCGAATATGGAACGTTACTGGTGCTTGCGCTGGCTGGGCCAGGAAAACGCCCGGCAAGTCGAGGCGGTGGTGCTCAAGGATGAAGTGCTGCGCCTGGTCGACATTCCGCTGATCATCCGCCTGCCGGGCATGCCGCAGGTGGCGCGCGGCGCGCAAGTCAAGCTCGATATCGTGCGCTGGGACGAGGTGGACCTGAGCATTGAAGCGCGCCTGCTGGAAATTCCGAGCACCACCACCGTGGCGGCCGATGCCGAGCTGGACTACGAGGATGAGGAAGGCGATGCCTTGGCTGCCGAAGAAGCGTCCGCCGAAGCCACCAGCAGCGAGCTGGTCGCCGACGCCGAAGAAAGCGGCGCGTCCGAAGGTGCCGCCGCGGAGCCGCTGGCGTAGTAAAATCAGCCACCATTCGATGTCTTTCCAGATTGCCCGGCCACGCGTGAAGTCTTTTCAAGAAAATCGGTTCCTGTTCCTAGCCACCGGCATTTCCGTGCTGGCCCACGGCGCCTTGCTGGCGGTGAACTTCATCGCCCCGGCGCCGGTCAAGGTGCAGCCTACCGATCCGGGCCTGGAAGTGATCCTGGTCAACGCCAAGCATGCCAAGGCGCCGCTGAAGGCCGAGGCGCTGGCGCAAGCCAACCTGGACGGCGGCGGCAATGCCGACAAGGGCCACGCCAAGTCGCCGCTGCCCGACATGCGCAAGATGGAAACCGGTGACAGCGTCATGGCCACCAAGCGCCGTATTGCCGAGCTGGAAGCGATCCAGAAAAACCTGCTGACCCAGGCCGCCAAGGTCACCCCGTTTGTGGCGCCGGCGATCACGGAAAAGAGCAAGCCCGATCCGACCTCGAGCGGTTCCGACCTGCTGGAAACGAGCAAGGCCATCGCCCGCATGTCGGCCGAAATCAGCGAAACCATCGATGACCAGAACAAGCGCCCCAAGAAAACCTATATCACGCCCAGCACGCGTGAAGTGGGCTATGCCGATTACTACAAGACGATGCAAAAGCGCATCGAAGACATCGGCACGCTGAACTTCCCCAACAATAATGGCCGCAAGCTGTATGGCGAGCTGGTGGTCTACATTCCCGTATTCCAGGACGGCACCATCTACATGAAGGATGGCGGCCCACACGTGGAGCGCAGTTCCGGCAACGCCATGCTCGACGCCAAGGCGCTGGAAATCGTGCGCCGCGCCGGGCCCTTCGGCCGCTTCCCGCCCAAGATGCTGTCGAGCGAAAAAGATGACTTGTGGGTCATCATCACCCGCTTCAAATTTACCCGGGAAGACAAGATGGAAGCCAATCTGGGCGGGAGCCACTAGCCATGGACCGTTACTGCGTATTCGGCAATCCGATTGCCCACAGCAAATCGCCCGACATCCACGCCGCCTTCGCGGCGCAGACCGGCCAGGAACTGAGCTATGAAAAACGGCTGGTGCCGCTGGACGGCTTTAGCGCCGCCGTGCACGGCTTCATCGCCGAGGGCGGCAAGGGCGCCAACGTCACGCTGCCGTTCAAGCTGGACGCGGTCAAGCTGGCCCAGGCGCTGACGATACGCGCGCAGGCGGCCGGCGCCGTCAATACCCTGCAGTTCACTGAAGACGGCATCATCGGCGACAACACCGACGGCGCCGGGCTGGTGGCCGACATCGTCAACAATGCCGGCGTGCCGCTGGCCGGCAAACGGCTGCTGCTGCTGGGCGCGGGCGGTGCGGCGCGCGGCGCGGTGCTGCCGCTGCTGGAACATCGCCCGGCCCAGCTCTTGATCGCCAACCGCACCGTGGCCACGGCCGAGGCGCTGGCGGCGCAGTTCGCGGCCCTGGGCGGCGAGGGCGTGGTATCGGCCTGCGGCTACGAGCAGATTGAAGGCGCGTTCGATGTGATCATCAACGCCACCTCGGCCAGCCTGAACGCGCACTTGCCGCCAGTGTCGCCGGCCGTGTTCGGGCCGGGTGCGCTGGCGCTGGACATGATGTACGGCAAGGAGCCGACCGTATTCATGCAGTTCGCCGCCGCGCATGGTGCGCTGGCACGCGACGGCCTGGGCATGCTGGTCGAGCAGGCGGCGCAAGCGTTTGCCCTCTGGCGCGGTGTGCACCCGGCCACCGGCGAGCTGTTGCGGCAGATGCGGGCCGGGTTATGAGCGCCAAGGGCAAAGTCCGCTGGCTCAAATGGCTGCTCATCATGCCGCTGGCGCTGTTGCTGCTGGTGCAGCTGTATTTCTTCCTGCAGATCTGGTGGTGGGTCGACCATAACCCGGGCTCGACCAGCTTCATGCGCGAGCAGCAGGCGGTGCTGCGCGAGCACAATCCGCATGCCAATATCGAGCAGCTGTGGGTGCCGTACGAGCGCATCTCTGGCAACCTGAAGCGCGCCATCATCGCCTCGGAAGACGCCAATTTTTCCGAACACGACGGCGTGGACTGGGAGGCGTTGCAAAAGGCCTACGAAAAAAACAGCAAGAAGCACAAGGTGGTGTCGGGCGGCTCGACCATTACCCAGCAGTTGGCCAAGAATCTGTTCCTGTCCGGTTCGCGCAATTATCTGCGCAAGGGACAGGAGCTGATCATTACCTATATGCTGGAAACCTTGATGGACAAGGAACGCATCTTCGAGATCTACCTGAACGTGGTTGAGTTCGGCAGCGGCATCTTCGGCGCCGAGGCGGCGGCGCGGCATTACTATGGCGTCAGCGCAGCCAATCTGGGCGCGGCCCAGGCGGCCAAGCTGGCGGTGATGTTGCCCAATCCACGCTTCTTCGACAAGCATCGCGATTCGGGCTACCTGGCACGGCGCACCGGGGTCATCCTCAAGCGCATGGGCTCGGCGGAACTGCCATAAGGATAGTGGACGGTGCTGCCGCGGTTTTTGCCGGTTTTGAACAATAACTAGCACGGGAGGCAAGACATGCAATTTCGTTTATTTCGCCAGCGCGGCATCAGCCTGATCCAGGTCGCCATCGTCATGGCCACGCTGGCCGCGATTGCGATGGCCGCCCTGATGTCGATGCGCCAGGAGCACAACTACTTCACCGACATCGCCAACAAGGTGCTGGGTAAACCGGTGGCCGCACGCGGCGAGCCGCCTGCCCCGGCGGCCGTTGGCGCTGCCAGCGCTGCTGCTGCGCTGGCAACACCAGGCAATGTACTGCGCAAGTGCATCGTCAACGGCAAGACGGTGCTCTCCGATGTCGATTGCAGCGCCAGCAATCCGAGCAGCAGGGTGGTCAAGCCCATCGATACCAAGGGCATCGAAGCCCCCAAGGTAGCCAAGCCTGACCCGGCCGACTCCGCGCCCCAGTCCGCCACCGACAAAATGATAGAAAAAGCCACCCGCTAAGGGGCAAGGCGCCGGGCAGGCTGGCTTAGTCAGGGGCTTTGCGGCGACACTTGCGGCTGTTGCCAAGTTGGCTGAGGGGTCCCATGATCCATGTCTTCGTTCTGCAAAATGGCCGGCTCAAGCCGCTGCCCATCGACAGTCGCGCAGACTTGGAAAACCTCGCCCCGGTCTGCTACTTGCGCCGCCGCGGCTGGCTGTAGTAAGAGTAAGTTTCAGCCCACCCTCGGGTTAAATTCCAGCGATAGCGTGCCGTAGTAGGGTGCGGCGCTCCATAGCTGGTGCAGCTCCAGCGCGCGCTCGTACAGGGCATGCTTGAGGTCGATGTCGAGCCGGCTGAAATCGAAGGGCGGCTGGTCGCGCGCGGCGCAGGCCGAGGCGGCGCCTTCGATGAAGGCTTGCTGGTCGAAGGCGCCCGACCACAGCTGGCTCTGCAAGCCTTCGACGATGGCTTCGGCCTGCACCGCCTCGGCCTCGACATCCTTGTTGAGCGGATCGTGCACGGCTGCGATGACGAACTGGGCGTCCGCGCCGCGCGCCAGCAGGCTGAGAAAACCGTGCCGCAGCGGCAGCGCCGACTCCACCACGAAGTGCAGCAGGTCGTGCGGCAGGATGCCCTGGCGCGGCATCTGGCAAGTGGTCGCGCTGCCATTGTTGCGCACCAAGCGCAGCACATCGTATTTGTCGGTCTTGGCGCGTTTTTCGGCGATCAGTTGCATCATTGTGAAAATCTATCATTTGGACATCGTCATTATGCTGCGCATAATTGCCGGCAATCCTCTCCAACTGTCACCCGCCGCCCCTATTTGATGCAAGAATGCTGCCAGCTGTCACTTTCCGGTCACTGGCATCGGTTAAACTAGCGGGATTTTCCCCTAACAGCCCGAAGTAATGATAAAAAAACGGCAATTCTTTCCCCGTCAAGTGGTGGAAGCTGGCGGCAACCGCTGGGACTGGGCACTGCTGCCTATTATCCTGGCGCTGTTCGTCCTGATGGCCTATGGCAGCCAGCAAATGGCGCGGCCATATGAAGTCGGCCAGGCGCTGCCCTTATCGCTGGACCCGGGATATCTGCCGTACTACCTGCTGCGCACCACGTTGCGCATGTTCATTGCGCTGGCCGCGTCGATGGTGTTCAGCTGCGTGTTCGCGGCGCTGACCACCAAGTACAAGCTGGCCGAAAAAGTGCTGGTGCCATTGCTGGACATTTTGCAATCGATCCCCATCCTCGGCTTCCTGTCGATCACGGTGACGGCCTTTATCGCCCTGTTCCCGGGCAACCTGCTGGGCGTGGAATGTGCGGCGATCTTCGCCATCTTCACCTCGCAGGCGTGGAACATGGCCTTCTCCGCCTACCAGGGCTTTCGCACCGTGCCGGCCGAATTGTCGGAAGCGGCCAGCGTGTTCCAGCTGTCGGACTGGCAGCGCTTCTGGCGCCTGGAGTTGCCGTTCGCCATGCCCGGCCTGTTGTGGAACATGATGATGTCGATGTCCGGCGGCTGGTTCTTCGTGGTGGCCTCGGAAGCGATTTCGGTCTCCAACCAGAACATCAAGCTGCCCGGCATCGGTTCCTACATCGCGCTGGCGATAGAACGCAGCGACATGGGGGCGATTGGCTGGGCCATCCTGGCCATGTTGATCGGCGTGTTGCTGTACGACCAGTTGTTCTTCCGCCCATTGCTGGCCTGGGCCGACAAATTCCGCTTCGAAGAAACCGGCAGCGATACTGCCCAGGAATCGTGGCTGCTGACCTGGCTGCGCCGCACCGAACGCACGCAGCAACTGGTGGAGTGGTTTGGCGGCTTGCTGGAACGCTCGATCGCCCTGTTCCGCCTCAGCCACGACGGTACTTCGCCGCGCGCCCGCAAGCAGGCGCCGTCGCTGGTGCCGCAGCGCGTGTGGGACGCGGTGATCGCCGCCGTGGTGTTCTACGCCCTGTGGAGCCTGGGCCATTTCATCCGCGCCGAAGTGGGCTGGAGCGAAGTGGGGCGGGTGCTGGTGCTGGGCTGCTATACCATGGGCCGGGTGATCCTGCTGCTGGCGCTGGCCGCGCTGGTGTGGGTGCCGGTCGGCGTCTGGATCGGCATGAATCCGCGCTGGGCCTCGCGCACCCAGGCGGTGGCGCAGTTCCTGGCGGCCTTCCCGGCCAACCTGGTGTTCCCGGTGGCGGTGGTGCTGATCGTGCGCTACCACCTCAATCCGGACATCTGGCTGTCGCCGCTGATGATCCTGGGGACGCAGTGGTATCTGCTGTTTAACGTGATCGCCGGCGCCTCCACCATTCCGACCGAATTGCGCCACGCCGCCAAGAACTTCGGTTTGAGCGGCTGGCTGAAATGGCGCCGCTACCTGTTGCCAGCCATTTTCCCCAGCTTTGTCACGGGCGCCATCACCGCCTCCGGCGGCTCCTGGAACGCCAGCATCGTGGCCGAATACGTCAGCTGGGGCGCCACCACCGTGCAAGCCCATGGCCTGGGCAGCTACATTGCCGAGATGACCGCGCACGGCGACTTCCCGCGCATCGCGCTGGGCATCGGCGTGATGTGCCTGTTCGTCATGGGTTTCAACCATTTCGTCTGGCGCCGCCTGTACCGGCTGGCCGAGAGCCGGCTGCATTTCTAGGATTAAGAGCATATGAGTACTCCCATCGTCAATACACCTATTGTTGAGCTGAAAGCGGTCGGCAAACACTTCCGCGGCGCCGACGGCACCGCCCGCTCGGTGCTCGAAGGCGTGGACTTCACGCTGCGCGAAGGCGAGATCGTGGCGCTGCTGGGCCAGTCCGGTTCCGGCAAGTCGACCATGCTGCGCATCATGGCGGGCCTGATCCAGGCCGATGAGGGTCAGGTGCTGTACCGCGGCATGCCCTTGTATGGCACCGCGCGCGGCATCCGCATGGTGTTCCAGTCGTTTGCGCTGTTCCCGTGGCTGACGGTGCAAAAAAACGTCGAGCTGGGCCTGGAGGCGCAAGGCATGCCGGCCGAGGAGCGCGCCCGCCGCGCCGAGAAGGTGATCGATCTGATTGGTCTGTCGGGCTTTGAAGGCGCGCTGCCGCGCGAGCTGTCGGGCGGCATGCGCCAGCGTGTCGGCATTGCCCGCGCGCTGGTGATGGAACCGGAAGTGCTGCTGATGGACGAGGCGTTTTCCGCGCTGGACGTGCTGACCGGCGAGCGCTTGCGCGAAGAGATTTTGGAATTGTGGCAGTCCGGCCAGATCCCGACCAAGGCGATCCTGGTGGTGTCGCACAACATCGAGGAAGCGGTGATGATGGCCGACCGGGTGCTGATCTTCGCCAGCGACCCGGGCCGGGTACGCGCCGAGCTGCCGATTTCCTTGCCGCAGCCGCGCAAGGCGGCCGGGCCGGAAGTGCGCCAGCTGATCGACAAGGTATATGAACTGATGACGGCCGGTGCGGCGCGTCCGGGCCTGATCAGCGAGAAGGAAGTCAAGCTGCAACTGGGCGACCGCCTGCCGCAGGCCGATATCGCGCACATGGAAGGTATCCTGGAGCTGCTGGCCGAAGAACCGTTCAACGGCCGCGCCGACTTGCCGCAGCTGGCCGAAGAAACCGAGCTGACCGACGCCGAGTTGCTGGAAGTGCTCAATGCCCTGATTTTGCTGGGCTTTGCCTACCTGACCAACGGCGACATCCTGATTACGGAGCTGGGCACTGCCTACGTGGCGGCCAACAATACCGAGCGCCAGGAAGTGTTCGGCAAGCAGTTGCTCGAGCATGTGCCGCTGATCGCCTATATCTGCCATGGCCTGGAGCAGGACAAGTCGGGCGACCTGCCGGAAGACTTGTTCCTCAAGCTGCTGCGCTTCACGCTCAGCGAAGAAGAAGCCGAGCGCGCGCTGCGCGTGGCGATCGAGTGGGGCCGCTACGGCGACCTGTTCGAATACAACTTCAACACCGGCGTGATCCAGCTGTCCGAGGACGAGGAAGACAACGAGTGATGCCAACATCCCCGCATGCCGCGGGGATTTTTTTTACGCGTCCAACTTGGCAAACACGCGGTGCCAGCAAGATCAAGGACAAAGGAGAATTTACGCCAAAATTCAAAGAGTTCAAATACCAAACCGAGAAGGACTATGAAGAATGGTTGACCATCGTAAAGGACCGCGCCTTCCGTGCCGGTATTCCATTGCGAGCGGAACTGTTAGATTTGGTCCACGCATCCAGCGGGGAAATGGGGCGCGAAGCCGAAGCTGAAAGTCTTGGAGTCAATGCATCCAGAATCCATCCAGACATTGATATGAATGAACTCTTGGTCGGGATGAGAATCATCCATCAAGTTTTGCCAGCGATTCTGAAAAAGCTTGGTATTGAAGAGCAGTTTGAGCTGGATACATCGCAGCTGCGACTTGACTAGGCTGAAAACTTCGAAGACGCGATCGCTTGCGCTAAGTCATGCCCAGGCATACGATAGCTGTGTTGTGATGTATCAGTAGATGATATGGTTGCTGGATGAAGAGCGCCCCAGCCATTGACATTTTACTTGACCTGCATGGCTCGATTCTCGACCAGGGCGGTGGCTATTGGATCAAGATTGATGCGTGGTCGGTAGCGGTGTCGGAAGCGGTTCCGCATGGTATTCGCTATTCGTTGACGCTACATGAGCCGTTTGGCAGGCGTATTCTCGGTTACGACAATGCGCATGCGATCAAGCCGCCCAAGAAGTACAAGTATGCGGGGCGTATCCTGCCTTATGATCACAAGCACCGGCACGTCACTGATCAAGGAGTTCCGTATGAATTCAAGGACGCGCAGCAACTGCTCAGCGATTTTTTCACTGATGCGGACAAGGTACTGCAGGAGGTAAGGAAGCAATGAAAGCGATTTTGATAGGTATCATGCCTCAAGAGCAGATTCGTCAGCGCGTCCTGGCGATCGCCCGCGGCAGCTACAAACCGCAGGCTATTGAGCCCAAGGTCTGGTTCACTTCCATGAAATCGGTGGCGGAAGTGCTGAGTGACGAAAACCGCGCGTTGCTGCATGTGATAATGCAAACTAAACCCGAATCCATAGCGGCGCTGGCAGAGGCCACTGGCCGTAAGCCGGGAAATTTGTCACGCACGCTGAAGACGATGTCGAACTACGGCATCGTGGAACTGAAACGGGAACGAAATCAGGTCCGTCCCGTAGCCATGGCAACCGAATTTCACATAGTCGCTCAATGAGCGGAAAACGATCCCATCAATGACGGGATCGAAGCGCTGGCCATGATTTACGCCGCCAGCTTGGCAAACACGCGGCGCGCGGCGGCGATGGTTTCGTCGATGACCGCGTCGCTGTGCTGCGCCGAGACGAAGCCGGCCTCGAACGCCGCCGGCGCGAAGTACACGCCTTCATCGAGCATGGCGTGGAAGAAGGCATTGAAGCGCGTGCGGTCGCCGGCCATCATCTGCGCATAGTTGTGCGGCGGCGTGGCGCTGAAATACAGGCCGAACATGCCGCCCACCGAATCGGCGCAGAAGGTGACGCCGGCTTCCCTGGCCGCCGCCGTCAGGCCGTCCGCCAGGCGCTTGGCGGTGGCGCTCAGCCGCTCGTAGAAACCCGGCTGCTGGATCAGCTTCAAGGTGCTCATGCCCGCCGCCACCGCCACCGGATTGCCCGACAGCGTGCCCGCCTGGTACACGGCGCCCAGCGGCGCCATCTTGCCCATCAATGCTGCGCTGCCGCCGAAGGCCGCCACCGGCAGGCCGCCGCCGATCACCTTGCCCAGCGCCGTCAGGTCCGGCTTGATGCCGTACAACTGCTGCGCGCCGCCCAGCGCCACGCGGAAGCCGCACATCACTTCGTCGAAGATCAGCACCGCGCCATGCTTGGTGCACAGTGCGCGCATGGCCTTCAGGAAGGCTTCCGATGCCTTGATCAGGTTCATATTGCCGGCCACCGGCTCGACGATCACGCAGGCGATGTCGTCGCCGAATTCGTCGAAGGCCTGCTCCAGCTGGGCCACGTTGTTATAGTCCAGCACCAGCGTGTGCTTGACGAAGTCCTCCGGCACGCCGGCCGAGGTCGGGTTGCCGAAGGTGAGCAAGCCGCTGCCGGCCTTGACCAGCAGCGAGTCGGCGTGGCCGTGGTAGCAGCCTTCGAACTTGACGATCTTGTCGCGGCCGGTGGCGCCGCGCGCCAGGCGCAACGCGCTCATGGTCGCCTCGGTGCCCGACGAGACCAGGCGTACCTGCTCGATCGACGGCACCAGGCGGCAGATTTCCTCGGCCATTTCCACTTCGCCCTCGGTCGGCGCGCCAAACGACAGGCCGCGCGCGGCCGCTGCCTGCACCGCCTTGACCACCTCCGGGTGGGCGTGACCGACGATGGCCGGGCCCCAGGAACCGATATAGTCGATATAGCGCTTGTCGTCCGCATCCCAGAAGTACGGGCCTTGCGCGTGCGTGATGAAGCGCGGCGTGCCGCCCACCGAGCGGAAGGCGCGCACCGGCGAGTTGACGCCGCCGGGCGTGGTTTTCTGGGCGCGGGCGAACAGCGTATCGTTTTTCGAGGTCGTGGTCATGATGGCGTTTCAATCTTTTAAGGTGAAAGGCAGCGTTTACTGGGCGGCCTTGTTGTGCAAATTGTAAAAGCGGTTGGGTACCAGCTTGCCCATGCCGTAGCGCTGGGCATGGGCCAGCGCGCCGATAGTATAGGCTTGCGCGGCCTGCAGCGCTTCCGGCACGTCCAGGCCGCGCGCCATGAAGGCGGTGATCGCGGCCGACAGCGTGCTGCCGGCGCCCAGGAACGGGCCGGGGAAGTGCTGCCAAGGGTCGTGGGAAATCACGCCGTCGGCGCCATACAGGGTGTTGGCCAGCGTGTTGGCGACGTTGGCGCTGCCGCCTTCCTGGCCGAGATTGGCCTGGGTGCCGGTCACCAGCACGAATTCGCAGCCCAGGGCCAGCAGGTGCTCGACGTCCGATTCCATGGTTTCGTCGGCGCTTTCGCGCCAGGTTTCGGCCAGCCGGCCCAGCTCGACCTGCGACAGCATCAGCAAGGTGGCCTGCGGCACCAGCAGCTGGCGCACCGCGGTCAGCACTTCTTCGGCCTCGTCGTCGCCCGGATCGGGCAGGCGCGAACTGAAGGGGTCGAGTATCAGCGGGGCGTCCGGGTAGTCGGAGAGGATCTCGGCGATGGCCGAGACATGCTCCACATTGGCCAGCGCGCCGATCTTGAAGGCGGCCATGGTCATGTCTTCCAGGACCACGCGGGCCTGGTCGGCCACCCAATCCGGGTCGATTTCCTGCAGGTCCTCGACGCGGGCACTGTCGCCGATCAGCAACGCAGTGGTGACTGCAAGGCCAGTGCAGGACAGGGCCGAAAATGCGGCCAGGTCGGCCTGGACGCCTATCGCGCCGACCGGGTCGGAGGCGCCGAAGCTTAATATGAGAGGAGAAGTTTGGTTTTGCACGGCGGGTAGATTAAGATACCTAATTCAGCATTTTACTAGATTGAAGGGTGGCAGAACGTGAGTAGCAACGAAACAACGCAGGAGCTCAAGACTTGGATGTGCCTGATTTGCGGCTGGGTTTACGATGAGGAAGCCGGCCTGCCGGAGGAAGGCATCGCTCCCGGTACCCGCTGGGCCGACGTGCCGATGAACTGGACTTGCCCGGAGTGCGGCGCCCGCAAGGACGACTTCGAAATGGTTGCCATTTGAGTTCCTGTGCTATCGTGTAGCACCACCCCAGCGAATCGACTATGACGACGCCTACGCCGCACGCTAATGCTTTAAAAATCATGGTGATCGACGATAGCAGCACCATCCGTCGCTCGGCCGAGATCTTCCTGACCCAGGCCGGCTACCAGGTGGTGCTGGCCGAAGATGGCTTCGATGCGCTGGCCAAGATCAACGATCACCATCCGGCGCTGATCTTCTGCGACATCCTGATGCCGCGCCTGGACGGCTACCAGACCTGCGCCCTGATCAAAAAGAGCGCCCGCTTCAACGCCACGCCGGTGCTGATGCTGTCGTCCAAGGACGGCCTGTTCGACCGCGCGCGCGGCGCCATGGTCGGTTCGGCCGCCTATCTGACCAAACCTTTTACCAAAGACAGCCTGCTGGCCGCGGTGCGCGAGCACGCGAGCGGCGCGGCGCCTGTCTGACTACACGCACAAGAATGCCGGGGGGAATATGGCCATACAACGAATTCTGATCGTCGACGATTCGCCGACCGAGCGCTATTACCTGACCGATATCCTGGTCAAGAACGGCTTTACCGTCTCCGTCGCCGAAAACGGCGAGGAAGCGCTGGTCAAGATCAAGGCCGACAAGCCGCAGCTGATCCTGATGGATGTGGTGATGCCGGGCGCCAACGGCTTCCAGGTGACGCGCGCGATCGCGCGCGACCCGGAGCTGCAGGACGTGCCGGTGATTATCTGTTCCAGCAAGAACCAGGAGACCGACCGTATCTGGGGCCTGCGCCAGGGCGCCAAGGACTACCTGGTCAAGCCGGTGGACGCGGCCCAATTGCTGGCGAAAATCGCCGCCCTCGGCTAGACGATGATCAGCCCAGGCGTCGATACTCCCAAGCCGGCTCCGGCCGGCGAACGGCGCAGCCGCCTGCGCCAGTACCAGGTGCAGCTGCTGGAACGGATGCAGGCCGCCAAGACCAGCACCGCCGTCGGCGGGCGCGAGCTGGGCGTGCTGCTGGGTGGCCAGCGTTGCCTGCTGGACCTGACCCAGATCAGCGAAATCGTGCCGCTGCAGCCCACCACGCCGGTGCCGCTGGCGCAGCACTGGTACCTGGGCCTGGCCAATATCCGCGGCGCGCTGACCGGCGTGGTTGACCTGGCCCGCTACCAGGGCCTGCCTGCGGTGGCGCCGTCCGGCGCCGACTGCCGCCTGATTACTTTCGCGCCCGGCCTGGGCTTCAACTGCGCGCTGCTGGCCGAGCGCGTGCTGGGCCTGCGCAAGCTGGACGACATGGCGGCCGCGCCCGAGACGGCCGACCTGTCCGCAGCCGCGCCGCAGTGGCGCCGCCAGCAGTTCCAGGACGGCCAAGGCCAGGCCTGGATCCGCATCGACCTGGGCCTGCTGGTGCGCGAGCCGCGCTTCCTGCAGGTCGGTTTATAAGGCGCGTACTCAACACAGCTGTAACTGCAAATTCAAGCAATCGGGAGATGGTGGAATGGGATTCAACATGGGTATCTTTTCACGCGCCAGGCACGATGCGGGCCGGGACACGGCGGCCAATTCGGAATTTACCGATGGCGGCGATTCGCAGTTCTTGACCGCCGGCGCGACCACCGGAACAGCTACCGCTGCCGTAGCGGCCGCTGCCGCTGCCGCGGCCGTCGCCTCTGCCGCGGCCGATAGCGACAGCGCCGGCCCGCTGCGCCTGCGCGACGCGCTGCGCCGCCGTAGCAGCGCCGCCGCGCCCGATACCGGTTCCGGATTCAAGTTGCCGCTGATCGGCCACCTGCCGGCGCAGCGCCAATTGAACCTGCTCTCGAGCGCGCTGGCAGTGAGCCTGGCCATGAGCGTGGTGTTCGTGGCGCTCAACACTATCCATGGCGGCAACCGCTCGACCCAGACCCAGGTGGCCAGCGATGCGCTGATGCACTCGCAGCGCGTCGGCAAGGCGGCGCCGAACGCGGTGCAGGGCAATGCCGAGGGCTTCCTGCAGCTCGAGCAAAGCCGCAAGGAGCTCAATAACGACTTCAATCTGATGACGCACGGCGGCAGCTACGGCGGCCGTGACATCGGCGAGCCGCGCAGCAGCCTGCTGCCGGTGATCGCGGCGGCGCGCAAGCAATGGAGCGCGTCCGAACTGGCGGCCGGCACCATCCTGACGCTGAAGGCGGATCTGAGCGGCGTCGACGCCACGCTGCAAAAACTAAATGCGCTGTCGCCCGACCTGCTGGCCAAGAGCGAGGAAATCCTGGCGCTGAAGGTGCAGCGCGGCGGCACGCCGAACGAACTGGCGGCGCTCGGCAAGCTGACCATGCTGACCCAGCGCATGAGCCGCAGCGCGGCCGCCTTCAAGACCGCCGGTGGCATCACTTCCGAAATCGCGTTCCAGCTGGGCCGCGACACCACCGTGTTCCGCAACACCATCGACGGCTTCCTGAACGGCAGCGCGCCGCTGCAGCTGGGCGCCGTGCGCGACGCCGACCTGCGCGATAAATTCACCAAGCTCAAGGCCGACTTCGAGCAATACCAGCAACTGGTGTCGGGCATACTCGACAGGCTGGATAAATTCAGCGCCGCGAAAGCGGCCGAGCAGCTGATTTTCAACGATAACGAAGCGCTGCGCGACAAGCTGGTGGCGCTGCAGCTGAACTACCGCGCCGACCAGGATTCGCTGGACATGACCTTCTGGTTGATGGTGGCCGGCGGCATGCTGACGCTGTTGTCGGCGGCGGCCATCGGCCGCGTGCTGCTGCAGGATTCGCACAACCGCACCCGCGGCGCGGACCGTCGCCGCCAGGAAGCCGAAGCGATGCGCCAGCAAGCGCAGCGCAAGGAAGAAGAAGCCAAGGCCATGAACGACCAGAATCAGGCGGCGATTCTGCGCCTGATGAACGAACTGCAGGAAGTGGCGGACGGCGACTTGACGGTGCAGGCCACGGTGTCGGAAGACATCACCGGCGCGATTGCCGACTCGGTCAACTACACGGTGGAAGAGCTGCGCGGGCTGGTCGGCCGCGTGACCGCCACCGCCGAGCAGGTGACCAAGGCATCGACCCACGCGCAAAGCATCTCCAGCGACCTGCTGCAGGCATCGCAGCAGCAGTCGCGTGAAATCCAGGACGCCAGCGCCACGGTGGTGAAGATGGCCAACGAGATTACCGACGTGTCGCGCTCGGCCAGCGAGTCGGCCGACGTGGCGCGCCAGTCGGTGGCGGCGGCGCAGCAGGGTTCGACCGCGGTGGAAAACGCCATCAAGGGCATGCACGAGATCCGCGAGCAGATCCAGGATACGTCCAAGCGCATCAAGCGCCTGGGCGAATCGTCGCAGGAGATTGGCGAGATCACCGAGCTGATTTCCGACATTACCGAGCAGACCAACGTGCTGGCGCTGAACGCGGCGATCCAGGCCGCATCGGCCGGCGAGGCGGGACGCGGCTTCTCGGTGGTGGCCGAAGAGGTGCAGCGGCTGGCGGAGCGCTCGGCGGAAGCGGCCAAGCAGATCGGCGCACTGGTGCGTACCATTCAGACCGACACGCACGATGCGGTGGCGGCTATGGAAAAATCGACGCAGGGTGTGGTCGAGGGGGCGCGCCTGTCCGACGCGGCCGGCGCGGCGCTGAACGACATCCAGCAGGTGTCGAACCGCCTGGCGGAGCTCATTTCCGGGATCTCCACGGCGACCAGCATGCAGGCTACGTCGGCCAACGGTGTGGCGCAAAACATCCAGCACATCCTGTCGGTGACCGAGCAGACCCAGGACGGTACCCAGCAGACGGCGCAATCGATTCACAAGCTGTCGGTGCTGGCGCAGGAACTGAAAAACTCGGTGGCGCGCTTCCGCATCGCGTCCTGATACTCTTAGCAGCAACTACCATCAAAGGCCTGGACCAGCATGACCAACACTGATTTTCCGAACGCAGCGCCATCGCTCATCGATACCGGGCCGCTTTCCTGGGTAATGGTGGAAATCCGCGAAGCGCTGGGCCGCTCCAAGACCGCGCTGTTCGAGGCGGGCGGGCGGTCGCCGGAAGACCAGGCTACGCAGCTGCAGCACGCCAAGTCGCACCTGCACCAGGCGCACGGCGCGCTGCAGATGGTCGACATCGAAGGCGTGGTGGAGATGACCCAGCTGGCAGAGGATGCGCTGGACCGCTTCAAGGATGGCAGCGTTAAATGCAGTGCCGACAACGTGCAGCTGGTGACGCAGCTGTATCAGGCGCTGGTCGAGTATCTGCAGGGGCTGCTGGAAGGCGCGCCGTCGCAGCCGGTGCGCCTGTTCCCGTACTACCGCGCGGTGCAGGAAATGCTGGCGGCCGAGCGCGTGCATCCGGCCGACCTGTTCTTCGCGGACCTGTCGCAGCTTGCTGCGATGCCGGTGGCTGCGGGCGCCGATGCGCCCGACGCTGCGCCGGACTACCTGGCCTATCGCCAGCGCTTCGAACGCGCGCTGCTGCCATACCTGAAAAGTGCCGAGCCGGCCGCGCAGCACGAGCATGCGGCTGCGCTGCTGGAGGCGATCACGCTGGTGGCCGACGCGCAGCAGGACGGCAAGGCGCGCACCTTCTGGCTGGCGATGCAGGCTTTTGCGCAGCTGGTGGCGGCCGGCCGGCTGGCCGGCGGCCTGTATGTAAAGCAGCTGTTCGGATTGATCAACCTGCAGATCCGCCGCCTGAGCCAGGGCAATGCGGCCCAGCCGGAAGCGCTGCTGCGCGATGCGCTGTTCTTCATTGCCGCCGACAAGGGCGATGACGGCGCGCCGGAACTGGTGCGCCAGTTGCGCCGCGCCTTTGCGCTGGACGGGCTGGTGCCGGCCAATTACGAGGACAAGCGCTACGGCCAGATCGACCCCGACGCGCTGGAGCGGGCCAAGGCCAGCATGGCGCAGGCCAAGGCGAGCTGGGACCGGCTGGCCAATGCGGAAATCGATCCGGACCTGGATGCGGCCTTTGGCGCCGCGCTGGCCGACGTCGCGGCCGAATGCGACAAACTGGACTTGCCGGCGCTGAGCACCTTGATGCGCCAGCTGGCCAACGTCGCCAACCAGGCGATTACGGCCGGCCGCAGCGAGGAACTGGCGCTGGAGATGGCCACCGCTTTGCTGTTTGCCGAACACGGCTTGCAGCAGATCCGCCATCTGCCGGACGACTTTGCGGCCCATGCCGATACCATAGGCGCGCGCCTGCTGGCGCTGGTGTCCGGCCATACGCCGCCGGAGCCGGCGCAATGGCAAGGTTCGCTGACGCGCCAGATGCAGCAGGACGATACCGTCGTGGCGCTGGCGATGGAAATGAAGACCGGCTTGCGCCAGGTCGAGAAGGTGCTGGACGAATACTATGGCGATCCGTCGCGGCGGCCGTCGCTGGCGGAGCTGGACCCGGTGCTGTACCAGTTGCAGGGTGCCCTGGCGATCCTGGACCAGGACGATGCGACGCGCGCGGTGCAGCAGGTGAAGACCGCTGTGCAGGCGCTCGCTGCCGGCAGCGGCGACCCGGCGCACGAGCCGAAGCAATTGGACGACATCGCTCAGAACGTGGGCGCGCTGGGCTTCTTTGTTGATATGCTGGCGCAGAATGCGGCCGGCGCGCGCGAGCGCTTTGCTTTCGATGCGGAGCATGGTGCGTTCCGCTCGGTGCCGTTCCGCAAAATGGCATCGAGCGAATCGATACCGATGCTGGAGCAGCAGCTGCCCGCGCCATTGCCGGCGCCCGTGCCGCCGGCCACGCAGCTGCCCGCCGCCGGCAGCGACGAGGCGGTGGAAGCGGAGCTGCTGGAGATCTTTATCGGCGAGGCGCAGGAAGTGCTGGTGTTCGTGGACGAGACGCTGGCCAAGCCGCGCTCGGAGGCGGGCAGCCAGGACAACCTGACCATGCTGAGGCGCTCCTTCCATACGCTCAAGGGCAGTGGGCGCATGGTGGGGCTGATGCAGTTTGCCGATGGCGCGCATAGCATCGAGCGGGTGATGAATGTGTGGCTGGCCGAGGAACGGGCGGCCACGCCGGCCTTGTTTGCGCTGCTGGAGCGGGCCGCCAGCGATCTGGGCGCGTGGGTGCAGGAGCTGGCGGCAAGCGGTCGCTCGTCCCGCAACGCCGAAGCCCTGATCGGCGCCGCCGCGCGCGTGCAGGACGGCGCTCCATTCGAAATGGAAGCCGCCCCCGCCGCACCGGAAGCGCCCGAGGAAATCGCAGCGCTGGCCATCGACCAGCCGGAGCAGCCAGGCCTGCCTGCCGAGCCGATGGAGCCAGCCGATGCGCTCGAGACCTCGTTGAGCATCGACTTCGATGCCGCCACCACCGTGGTTCCGGAAACCCGTCCCGTCCCGCTGGGCGGCAACGTCATCGAATTCCCCAGCATCGCCGCGCCGCTGGTACCGCGTGACGACAACCTGAAACACATCGGCGGCCTGGAAATCCCTCTGCCGCTGTATAACATCTATCTGGCCGAAACCGACGAACTGGTACGCCTGCTGACGCGCGACTTCAGCGAATGGCGCCACGAGCCGCGCCGCCCCGTCAACCCGGAAGCGCTGGCCGCGGCCCACACCCTGACCGGTACCTCGGGCACGGTCGGCTTCAAGCCGCTGCGCGAGCTGGCGCATGCGCTGGAACAGACGCTGCAATCGCTGCTGCCACCGGCGCCGCATCTGGACCCGGCGCAGCACGATTTGCTCGACTTCACCATCGAGCGCGTGCGCCAGATGCTGCAAAGCTTTGCGCAGGGCGAGATGCCGCCGCTCCAGCCGGCACTGATCACGGCCCTGCAAGAGTTGCGCAAGCAACTGGCCGCCACGCCACCCGGCGCCGGCCCGGAAATCGAAGGCCGCCTGGACCATCTGCTGGCCGAGACGATGGAAAACATCGTCGCCCCGCCCGCGCCGGCTGAAACGCCGCTGGACGCCTTGTTCCGTCAGGCCTTCGACAGCTTGAGCGGCACCGTCCTCGAACCGGCCGCTGCGGCGCCCGCGCAGCCGAAAAAGCCGCAAGCCCACAAGGCCGGCGACGACATCGACAACTTGTTCAACACCGCCTTCGACGACGCGTTTGCCGAGCCGCCGCTGACGCAAATGGCCGCGCCGTCAGTCGCCGCGCCCGAACCAGCGCAGGATGCGATAGCTGAGCCAGCATCTGAACCAGCACCTGAGCCAGCACCTGAGCGAGCACCTGAGCCGACGCCGGACTCGGCGTCCGAGCCGGAACCGGCGCTGGCAGCGGCGTTGTCCCTTGCCGACGAAGCCGCGCCCGAGCCAGCCGCCGTCGATGCGCCGCCAGCCGAGTCGCAAGCCGAGCCGCAGCCCGAGCCTGCGCCGGAACCGATACCGCAACTGGCCGCCCTCGATCTCCCTCCCGAGCTGGAAGCCGAGGTGCTGCCGCTGGCGCCTGCCGAATCCGAAGTCCTGGCCGCCGCGCCGGCCGTCTTCCACGACGAACTGGACGCCGACCTGCTGCCGGTCTTCCTTGAAGAAGGCGCCGATTTGCTGCCGCAGGTAGGCCAGTCGCTGCGCGCCTGGCAGCACAGCCCAGCCGACGCCAGCCATGCGCAAAACCTGTTGCGCGTGCTGCATACCGTCAAGGGCAGCGCGCGCATGGCTGGTGCGATGCGCCTCGGCCAGCACGCGCACGAAATCGAAACGCACATTGAAAACATGGTGCACGCCGGCTCAGCCACGCCGCAAGCGTTCGAGGAGCTGCTGGCCCACTACGACCACGCGCTGCTGCTGTTCGAACAGTTGCAGCATCCCGTAGCGCTGCAGCAGGGCGCCGCCGAAGCCGCGCCGCAAGCGGCTGCCGGCACCCCTGCCGAGACCAGTGCCGCTGCGCCTATCGCAGCGGATCGGACGCACGGCGCCGCCGGCACCGACGAAGACGCCGCCACGGCTTCCAAGTCCCCACTGGTGCGCGTGCGCGCGGACATCCTCGACCGCCTGGTCAACCAGGCCGGCGAAGTATCGATCTCCCGCTCCAAGCTGGAAAACGAAGTTGAAACGCTGCGCGCCTCGCTGTTCGACTTCTCCGAAAACCTGACACGCTTGCGCCGCCAATTGCGCGAAGTCGAGATGCAGGCCGAATCGCAAATCGCTTCCCGCATGTCGATCTCCAGCGAGCGCGAGTTCGACCCGCTGGAATTCGACCGCTTCACCCGCCTGCAGGAACTGACACGCATGATGGCCGAGAGCGTCAACGACGTCGCCTCCTTCCACGAAAGCCTGACCCGCAGCGTCGACAGCGCCAGCGAAGACCTGACGCTGCAGGCGCGCCTGACGCGCGACCTGCAACGCGACTTGATGCGCGTGCGCATGGTGCCTTTCGCCAGCGTGTCCGAGCGCCTGTTCCGGGTCGCCCGCCAGAGCGCCAAGGAAGTCGACAAGCGGGTCAACCTCGACATCCGCGGCAGCGCCGTGGAAATCGACCGCAGCGTATTGGAGCGCATGACTGCGCCGTTCGAACACCTGCTGCGCAACGCCATCGCCCACGGCATCGAGCCGCGCGCCGCGCGCACGGGCGCGGGCAAGGCCGAAACCGGCGAACTGCTGGTGCAGGTCGCGCAGCAAGGTAACGAAGTGGTGATCGAATTCTCCGACGACGGCGCCGGCCTGGACCTGGACCGCATCCGCGCCAAGGCCCGCGCCGTCGGCCTGCTCGGCGCCGACGAAGAAGTCAGCGACGCCCAGGCCGCCGACCTGATTTTCGAACCCGGCTTCTCTACGGCCGACGCGCTGACCGAGCTGTCCGGGCGCGGCGTCGGCATGGACGTGGTGCAGTCCGAAGCGCAGGCGCTGGGCGGGCGCGTCGACATGTACTCCGAACGCGGCAAGGGTAGCCGCTTTGCGATCCGCCTGCCGCTGACGCTGGCCGTCACCCAGGTGGTGCTGATCAGCGCCGGCGGCAACAGCTACGCGCTGCCCGCCATCCTGGTCGAGCAGGTGCTGCAAATGAAGGAAGGTCCGCTGGCCGAAGCGCGCAAGCTGGGCTTCGTGCCGATCCAGGGCCAGCACGCCGCGCTACACTATCTGCCGCAGTTGCTGGGCGACGCCGACGCGCGCCTGCCGTTGCAGCGTTCCTGCCCGGTGATGATGCTCAAGAACGGCAACGACCGCCTCGCGCTACAGGTCGATGAAGTGCTGGGCAACCGTGAGGTGGTGATCAAGAACATTGGACCGCAGCTGTCGCGTATGGCCGGTATTGCCGGCGCCACGGTGCTCGGTTCGGGCGACATCGTGCTGATACTCAATCCGGTGGCGCTGGCCGGCCATCTGGCGCACCATCCGGAGCTCAAGCCGCTGCCGAAAGCGCCAGCGGTGCAAGGTGCCGCGCCCAAGCTGCGCCCACACGAGCGCACCATCATGGTGGTCGACGATTCGCTGACGGTGCGCCGCGTCACCCAGCGCCTGCTCGAGCGCGAAGGCTTCCAGGTCATGCTGGCCAAGGACGGCGTGGACGCGCTAGAGCAGTTGCAAGGCCATCGTCCCGACATGATGCTGGTCGATATCGAGATGCCGCGCATGGACGGCTTCGACTTGACCCGCAACGTGCGCGGCGACCAGCGCACCAAGGACATCCCCATCATCATGATCACTTCGCGCAGCGCGGACAAGCACCGCAACTACGCGCTGCAATTGGGCGTGAATGCCTACTTCGGCAAGCCGTATCAGGATGACGTCTTGCTGGCCGCGATAGAAGGGCTCTTGACCACGGCGTAGCGTTGCAGCGTGCGCTTGCGCGCTTCGTCATGCATGACGATCGGTGGCGGATAGTCGCAGCCATGCGGCGTTAGCCACGGCGCATGAATCGCCTTGTCGTCCAGGGTCTGCAACTGCGGCAGGTAGCGCCGGATGAATTTCCCGGCGCTGTCGAACTTCTCCGACTGGGTGACCGGGTTGAAGATGCGGAAGTAGGGCTGCGCATCGCAGCCGGACGACGCCGCCCACTGCCAGCCGCCGTTGTTGGAGGCCAGCTCGAAATCGTTCAGATGCAGCGCAAAGTAGGCCTCGCCGCGGCGCCAGTCTATGCCCAGGTCCTTGATCAAAAAGCAGGCCGTCACCATGCGCAGCCGGTTGTGCATGTAGCCGGTCTGGTTCAGCTGCGCCATCGCCGCGTCCACCAGCGGATAGCCGGTGCGGCCTTCGCACCAGGCGGCAAAGGCGGCATCGGCTTGCGGGCCGGTTTCCCATGCGATGGCGTCGTAGGCCGGCTTGTATGCTCTGCTGACCACGTGCGGATGGTGGAACAGGATCATGGCGTAGAACTCGCGCCAGATCAGTTCCGCCAGCCACACGGGGGCGCCGGCGCCGCCGGCGCCGCGCGCCATCAGGTCGATGACGGTGCGCACCAGATGGCGTAGCGACAGCGTGCCGAAGCGGATATGCATCGACAGATAGGACGGCCCCTTCACTGCAGGGTAGTCGCGCGCCCCGCCATAGTCGGCAATACGGCGTAAAAAATCCTCGAACAAGGCAGCCGCGCCGGACATGCCGCTCGGGATGGCCAGGCTGCGCAGCCTGGAGGGCTCGCAACCGAGTTGCTCCAGCGTCGGCAGCGCGGCGGCATCGGCGTCGGCCGGCGGCGCTGCCAGACGCGCCGCATGCGGCGCGATGTGGTATGGCGCCAGCGCTGCCGGGTCGGCCGCCAGCCGTTTCAGCCAAGCGTTCTTGTACGGCGTGTAGACTGAAAAAACCCCAGCTGTTTGCGACAGTATTTCGTTTTTCTCGAAAATCACCTGATCCTTGTAGCTATGCCACCGGCGGCCCGCTGCGGCCAGCGCGGCCGCCACGGCCGCGTCGCGTGCGATGGCCTGCGGCTCGTAATCGTGGTTGCAATACACCGCATCGACGCCCAGCTCGGCGGCCAGCGCCGGTATTGCCTGCACCGGATCGGCGTGGCGCACGATCAGGTGGCCACCTTGCTGTTGCAATTGCGCCGCCAGCTCGGCGATGCTGGCATGAATGAACTCTAGCCGGCGGTCGGCGCGCGGCAGGCCGGCCAAAATGGTGGTGTCATAGATAAAAACACAATACACGGCCCGGCTGTCCAGCAGCGCATGGTGCAAGGCAGCGTGGTCGAAGTCGCGCAGGTCGCGGCGGAACCAGAGCAGGGCGGTATCATATTGCATTTTTATTAGTGGCGTAGATCAACACTTGGGCAGATTTTACCGCCGCAGCGTGCCTGCGGCGCGCTTGTCCACCGCGCCAGTCATGGTTGCGGCGGCAATTCAGTGTAAACTGTCGTTTACAGAGCGCAGATCGGTCGCGCGCCAGCATCATGCCGTATTGTTGATGCCATGGCAATAGCGCACCGCTCCAGGCATTTAGCCCGTACCCAGCAGAGAGAGCAACGCGTATGAAGAAAAGCAAAATCGGCAATACTCTACCTGTTCCCGGCCTGTTACAGGAATCCAGCGAGCCGCTGGAGCAAACGAGCGCTAGCGCCGCTCCCGTCTTGAACCTGGCCAACCATTTTCTGATTGCAATGCCCGCCATGCAGGACCCGGTGTTTGGCGGTACCGTGGTGTATGTGTGCGAGCACAATGAAAACGGCGTGCTTGGCGTGGTGATCAACAAGCCCACCGACATGACCATGCAAGTGCTGTTCGAACGCATCGACCTGAAACTGCAGGGCGGCATGGAACAGCCCATCATCGACGAACCTATCATGTTCGGCGGCCCGGTGCAGGACGACCGCGGCTTCGTGCTGCACACGCCCGGCGCACGCTTTTCGTCATCGCTGACGGTGACCGAGGACGTCGCCTTCACCACCTCGATCGACGTGCTGGAGGCCGTGGCGGCCGGGCAGGGCCCGCAGCGCATGCTGGTGTCGATCGGCTATTCCGGCTGGAGTCCGGGTCAGCTGGAAGATGAAATCAGCCGCAATGGCTGGCTGACCGTCGGCGCCGATCCGCGCATCCTGTTCGATATGCCGATCGAAGACCGCTATGTGGCGGCCATGAAGCTGCTCGGCATCGATCCCCTGATGCTGACCTCTGAGGCTGGCCATGCGTAAGGCGCTGGTATTGTGAGCGCAGCCACCGTCTTTGCTTTCGATTTCGGCATCAAACGCATAGGCCTGGCGATGGGCAATACCATGCTCCGCCAGGCCCAGCCCCTGAAGGTCATCAACGCTGTCGACAACGCGGCCCGCTTTGCGGCGATCGAAACGCTGATCGCCGAATGGACGCCGACCCTGCTGGTGGTCGGCCTGCCCATGCATCCCGATGGCACGCCGCACGAAATGACGGCGCGCTGCCGCAAATTTGCCAACCAGCTGCACGGCCGTTTCAATTTGCCGGTGGAGCTGGTCGATGAACGCTATTCCTCGGCCGTGATTGCGGCCAGACGCGGCGAGGTGATCGACGACCGCGCCGCCGCCATCATTCTGCAACAATATTTTGACGCGAACTGAAAAGCAACCATGCCTACCCTGACTTCCTCTTCCACGCTTGACGCCGAGGCGCTGTACGCGACCCTGCTGGCGCAAGTGCAAGCCGGCCTGGCCGGCGCCAGCGATCCGGCCATCGTCGGCATCCACTCCGGCGGCGCATGGTTGGCCGAGCGGCTGGCCGCCGACCTGGGGCTGAGCGCGCGCTTCGGCGTGCTCGATGTGTCCTTCTACCGCGACGACTTCGCCAAGAAGGGCTTGCACGCCGACGTCAAGCCGACCCAGATCAATTTCGACGTCGCCGGCGCCACGCTGCTGCTGGTGGACGACGTGCTGTACACCGGCCGCACCACCCGCGCCGCCATCAACGAGCTGTTTGATTATGGCCGTCCGGCGCGTATCATGCTGGCCGCGCTGGTCGACCGCGGCGAGCGCCAGTTGCCGGTGGCTGCCGATTTCGTCGCGGCCAAGGTCACGGTCGAAGCCGGGCAGGCGCTGCTGCTGCAACGCGCCGACGATGGAAAATTCACGCTAACTGTAAAAAACGACCATGCTTAATCCGCAACTGAATAAACACGGCGAACTCCAGCACCTGCTGACGACCGAGGGCTTGCCCAAGGCTATCATCACGCACATCCTGGACACCGCCTCGTCCTTTGTCGGCATCTCCGACCGCGACGTCAAGAAGGTGCCGCTGATGCGCGGCAAATCGGTTTTCAACCTGTTCTTCGAAAACTCGACCCGCACCCGCACCACCTTTGAAATCGCCTCCAAGCGCCTGTCGGCCGACGTGATCAACCTCAATATCCAGGCTTCCTCGGCCAGCAAGGGCGAATCGCTGCTCGACACCATCGACAACCTGTCGGCCATGCATGCCGATATGTTCGTGGTGCGCCACTCGCAATCGGGCGCGCCCTACCTGATCGCCAAGCACTTGATCGACACCAGGCAGCCGCACGTCCATGTGGTCAACGCCGGCGACGGCCGCCACGCGCACCCGACCCAAGGCTTGCTGGATATGTACACCATCCGCCACTACAAGAAGGATTTCAGCAATCTGACGGTGGCCATCGTCGGCGACATCCTGCACAGCCGCGTGGCGCGTTCCGACATCCACGCGCTGACCACGCTGGGCGTGCCCGAAGTGCGCGCCATCGGCCCGTACACGCTGCTGCCGGGCGGCCTGGAACAGCTGGGCGTGCGCACCTTCACCAACATGGATGAAGGCTTGAAGGGGGTGGACGTGATCATCATGCTGCGCTTGCAGAACGAGCGCATGAGCGGCGCGCTGCTGCCGTCGGCGCAGGAATACTTCAAGAGCTACGGCCTGACGCCGGAACGGCTGGCGCTGGCCAAGCCGGACGCGATCGTGATGCACCCGGGACCGATGAACCGCGGCGTCGAGATCGACTCGGCGGTGGCGGACGGACCGCAGGCAGTGATTTTGCCGCAGGTGACGTTTGGTATCGCCGTGCGCATGGCGGTGATGAGCATTTTGGCAGGGACGCAAGGATGAAATTACATATCAAGAATGGCCGCGTGATCGATCCGGCCAACGGCATCGACGCCCAGCAAGACCTCTACATCGTAGACGGCAAGGTTGCCGCAGTCGGTAGCGCACCTGCCGGCTTCGCGGCAGATCAAACCATCGACGCGACCGGCATGGTGGTCGCACCGGGTTTCGTCGACCTGTCGGCGCGCCTGCGCGAGCCGGGCTACGAATACAAAGCCACGCTGGAATCGGAAATGCAGGCCGCAATGCAAGGCGGCGTCACCAGCCTGGTCTGCCCGCCCGATACCGATCCGGTGCTGGACGAACCGGGTCTGGTCGAGATGCTCAAGCACCGCGCCAAAGGCCTCAATCAAGCGCACGTGCATCCGCTGGGCGCGTTGACCGTCGGCCTGAAAGGCCAGGCGCTGACCGAGATGGCCGAGCTGACCGAAGCGGGCTGTATTGGTTTTTCGCAAGCGGAAGAGCCGATCGAAGACACCACCGTGCTGCTGCGCGCCATGCAGTACGCAAAGACCTTTGAATACACCGTCTGGCTGCGTCCGCAAGATGCGCACATCGGCCGCGGCGGCATCGCCCACAGCGGCCCGCTGGCGTCGCGTCTTGGCCTGTCGGGCGTGCCGGTGATGTCGGAGACGATCGCCCTGCACACGATTTTTGAACTGATGCGCGCCACCGGCGCGCGCGTGCACCTGTGCCGCATGTCGTCCGCCGCCGGCCTGGAGCTGGTGCGCGCCGCGAAGAAGGAAGGCTTGCCCGTCAGCTGCGACGTGGGCGCCCATCACATCCACCTGACCGACGCCGATATCGGCTTCTTCGATTCCAACGCGCGGCTAACGCCGCCACTGCGCAGCCAGCGCGACCGCGAGGCGATCCGCCTCGGCCTGTTGGACGGCACCGTGGATGCACTGTGCTCCGATCACACGCCGGTCGATGACGACGAAAAGCTGCTGCCGTTCGGTGAAGCCTCGCCCGGCGCCACCGGCCTGGAACTGCTGCTGTCGCTGACCTTGAAATGGGCCGACGACTACGTCGCCGGCCAGCGGCTTGAAGGCGCCGCGCCGCTGTCGCGCGCCATCGGCAAGATCACCGCCGACGCGGCGCGCATCGCCGGCCTGGACAGCGGCACGCTGTCGGTCGGCAGCGTGGCCGACGTGTGCGTATTCGATCCGGCCGCGCGCTGGACGCTGGAAGCATCGGCCTTGGCCAGCCAGGGCAAGCACACGCCGTTCCTCGGTTACGAACTGGTGGGGCAGGTGCAAGCGACCATCGTTGCCGGTCACGTCGCTTTCCAGCGCGCTGGCCGATAATCCCCTGGGGGGCCAGCGCCAACCCGCGGCCAGTTGCGGCACTGCTGAGCTGCTGTTGGCAGGTGGCCACGCCCCCGGTTTTTGCTTTGGATGTGAATTGAAAATTTCGCTGATTTTCCGCCTCGCGCGGGTGCTGTTGCATGTGTTGGCCGGGATGACGATTTGCGCCGCGCTGTTCCCGTGGCTGGGCCGCGAGGCGCGGGACGGCCATATCCGGCGCTGGTCGCGCCAGCTGCTGGCCATGTGCAACGTGACGGTGGAACTGGCGCAGGGCAGCGCGCCGGTGCTGCAGCAGGCCGCGGTGGTGGCCAACCACGTGTCGTGGCTGGACATCTTCGTGATCCATTCGCTGCATCCGTCGCGCTTTGTGGCCAAGGCCGAGATCCGCTCCTGGCCGCTGGCCGGCTGGCTGGCCGAGAAGGCCGGCACGGTGTTCATTTCGCGCGGCAGCAAGCGCGATCTGCGGCATATCTTCAAGGGGCTGGTGCATAGCCTGCAGGCCGGCGAACGGGTGGCCTTCTTCCCCGAAGGGACGACGGCGGCGCAGGGCAGCCTGCTGCCGTTCCACGCCAATCTGTTCGAAGCGGCCATCGACGCCAAGGCGCCGGTGCAGGCGATGGCACTGTTCTACCTGGACGCCAAGGGCGCCTCGCATCCGTCGGTGGACTTCATCGGCGAGACCACCTTTGCCGAATCCATCATGCTGATCTTGAACGGGCCGCCGGTGCGGGCCCGCCTGTCGGTGTTGCCGCCGGTATCGACCGAGGGCGCGCACCGCCGCGAGCTGGCGCAAGCGACCCACATCGCGGTGGCGGCGGCACTGGGCGTGCCGCCAGCGGTGCCGCACTAAGCCGGCTGTTTTCCCGCGTGCTGCTGGTATCCCGGGCACGGCACCTGCAGCAGCGTGCGCTGTTCCAGGCAGACGGCGCTCAGCTGCCCGCCCCACACGCAGCCGCTGTCCAGGCAGATCAGCTTGGGCCGGAGCGTCAGTCCCAGCGCCGACCAGTGGCCAAACACCACCGTCTCGCTCTGCGACGCGCGCCCCGGCACTTCAAACCAGGGCATCAGGCCCGAGCCTTGCTCGGCCTTGCCGCTTTCCTTCATCTTGAAATCCATCACGCCATCGGCAGTACAAAAGCGCAGCCGCGTCATTGCATTGATGATGCAGCGCAGCCGGTCGGCGCCTTGCAGCTTGTCGTCCCAGCGGTCCGGCTGGTTGCCATACATCTGCGCCAGGAAGAGCGCCAGGTCGGGGCCGCGCAACATGGCTTCCACTTCGCTAGCCAGCGCCAGGGCCTGTCCGGCGCTCCATTGTGGCAGCAGGCCGGCATGCACCAGCAGATGCCCCTGCGCGCGCAGCAGCAGCGGACGGCGGCGCAGCCAGTCCAGCAATGCGTCGCGGTCGGGCGCAGTCAGGATCTCGGCCAGCGTGTCTGACTTGTGCTCGGGACGGATGCCGTAAGCGACCGCCAGCAGATGCAGGTCGTGGTTGCCCAATACGCTGTCGATGCGGCCCGCGCTGGCTTCGGCCAGCGCGCGCACGTGGCGCAGCGTGGCCAGCGAATCCGGGCCGCGGTTGACGAGGTCGCCTGCGAACAAGATGCGCGGCGCCGGGCCGGCCGCTTCCTGGCGGGCGATGCGCTCCAGCAGGGCCAGGGCTTGCTGATGGCAGCCCTGCAAATCGCCGATAACATAGGTTTTCATGTGGATATTGCTTTATTTGTCACGGCGGCAGGCAGCGTATTCTGAAAACATACGCCCGAGACCAACTTTTTGAGCGGAGAGCGCTCAGTTTCACATAAAATCGCAGTTACGACTAATTTGACTCACTGCGCGGGATACTAAATGATTTTTGTGACAGGCGGTGCCGGGTTCATCGGTTCGAATTTTGTATTGGATTGGCTGGCCCAATCGGACGAGCCGGTGCTCAATTTCGATAAGCTCACCTATGCGGGCAACCTTAATAATCTGGCGTCGCTGAAGCAGGACGGCCGCCATCAGTTTGTGCGTGGCGATATCTGCGATCAGGCCGAGGTGCTGGCGCTGTTCCAGCAGCATCAGCCGCGCGCCATCGTGCACTTTGCGGCGGAAAGCCATGTGGACCGTTCTATCCATGGCCCGGGCGCATTCATCCAGACTAATATCAACGGCACCTTCAGCCTGCTGGAAGCGGCGCGCGCCTACTGGAGCGCACTGCCGGAAGCAGCAAAAAGCGCCTTCCGCTTCCTGCACGTGTCCACCGACGAGGTGTACGGCACGCTGGGCCCGGACGATGCACCGTTCAGCGAAACCACGCCCTATGCGCCGAACAGCCCGTACTCGGCGTCGAAGGCAGCGTCCGACCATCTGGTGCGCTCTTACCACCACACCTACGGCATGCCGACGCTGACCACCAACTGCTCCAACAACTACGGCCCCTACCATTTCCCGGAGAAGCTGATCCCGCTGATCATCGCCAACGCGCAAGCGGGCAAGGCGCTGCCGATCTACGGCGACGGCCAGCAGGTACGCGACTGGCTGTACGTCAGCGACCATTGCGCTGCGATCCGCCGCGTGCTGGAAGCGGGCCGCGTCGGCGAGGTGTACAACGTCGGCGGCTGGAACGAGATGGCCAACCTGGACGTGGTGCACACGCTGTGCGACATGCTGGACCGGCTGAAACCGAAGGCCTCCGGCAGCTACCGCGAGCAGATCACCTATGTGAAGGACCGCCCCGGCCACGACCGCCGCTACGCCATCGACGCGCGCAAGCTGGAACGCGAACTGGGCTGGAAGCCGGCCGAGACCTTCCAGAGCGGCATCGCCAAGACCGTGCAGTGGTACCTGGACAACCAGGCCTGGGTCGCCGACGTACAGTCCGGCAGCTATGCCAAGTGGGTGGAAACCAATTACTTCAACCGTGAAGGCGCCTAATGAACCATCCCGTGCATAGCCGTAAAGGCATCATCCTGGCCGGCGGCTCCGGCACCCGGCTGTATCCGGTGACGATGAGCGTGTCCAAGCAACTGCTGCCGATCTACGACAAGCCGATGATCTATCATCCGCTGACCACGCTGATGCTGGCCGGCATGCGCGACATCCTGATCATCTCCACGCCGCAGGACACGCCGCGCTTCAAGGATCTGCTGGGCGACGGCAGCCAGTGGGGCATCAACTTGCAATACGCGGTGCAGCCTTCGCCGGACGGACTGGCGCAAGCGTTCATCATCGGCAAGGAATTCGTCGGCGATGCGCCGTCGGCGCTGATACTGGGCGATAACATTTACTACGGCAACGACCTGGACGCGCTGCTGCGCAATGCCGCCGAGCAGCCCGGCGGCGCCACCGTGTTTGCCTACCATGTGCAGGATCCGGAGCGCTATGGCGTGGTCGAGTTCGATGCCGAGCACCAGGCCGTCAGCATCGAGGAAAAGCCGCTGAAGCCGAAATCGAACTATGCCGTCACCGGCCTGTACTTCTACGATCAGCAGGTATGCGACATCGCGGCCAGCATCAAGCCGTCCGCGCGGGGCGAACTGGAAATCACCGACGTCAACCGCGCCTACCTGGAAGCGAAGCAACTCAACGTCGAAGTGATGGGCCGCGGCATGGCCTGGCTCGATACCGGCACCCACGAATCGTTGCTCGATGCGTCGCAATTCATTGCCACCATCGAACGCCGCCAAGGCTTGAAAGTGGCTTGCCCGGAAGAGATCGCTTACCGCAAGGGCTATATCGACGCGGCCCAGCTGCGCAAGCTGGCCGAGCCGCTGAAGAAAAACCAGTATGGCCAGTATCTGCTGCAAATTCTTGAAGATAAGGTCGTGTCCCGATGAATGTGATTTCAACCCCGCTGGCGGGCTTGCTGGTGCTCGAGCCCAAGGTCTTCGGCGACGACCGCGGCTTCTTCTTCGAAAGCTACAACGCGCGCCGCTTTGCCGAACTGACCGGTATCACCGAGCTGTTCGTGCAGGACAACCATTCGCGTTCGGCCAAGGGCGTGCTGCGCGGCTTGCATTACCAGATCCAGCAGGCGCAGGGCAAGCTGGTGCGCGTGACCGAGGGCGCGGTGTTTGACGTGGCCGTCGATCTGCGCCAGAGTTCGCCGACCTTCGGCCAGTGGTATGGCTGCGAGCTGTCGGCCGAGAACCAGCGCCAGATGTGGATACCGCAAGGCTTCGCGCATGGCTTCATGGTCACCACCGACGCCGCCGAATTCCTGTACAAGACCACCGATTACTGGGCGCCCGAGCATGAGCGCGCCATCCGCTGGAACGATCCGGCGATCGGCATAGCCTGGCCGGTGGGCGCGTCGGCGCCGCTGTTGTCCGGCAAGGACCAGGCGGCCGTGCTGCTGGCCGACGCGGAAGTGTTCGCATGAAAATCCTGCTGACAGGCAGTTCCGGCCAGGTCGGCTACGAACTGGCGCGCAGCCTGCAAGGCATAGGGGAAGTGGTGGCGCTCGAGCGGGCCCAGCTGGACTTGTCCGACCTGGACCAGGTGCGCGACGTGATACGCCGCGTGCGGCCGGGCCTGATCGTCAACCCGGCCGCCTACACGGCGGTCGACAAGGCGGAAAGCGAGCCCGAGCTGGCCTACCGCATCAACGCCGAAGCGCCGGGCCTGATGGCGCAGGAAGCCAAGGTCTTGGGTGCGGCGCTGGTGCATTATTCCACCGACTATGTGTTTGACGGCAGCGAACCGGCGCCGCGGGTGGAAGATGATGCCACTGGCCCGCTGAACGTCTACGGTGCCAGCAAGCTGGCCGGCGAGCAGGCGATCGCGGCGGCCGGCATTGCGCACCTGATCTTCCGCACCAGCTGGGTGTATGGCATGCGCGGCAAGAATTTCCTGCTCACCATGATGCGCCTGGCAAGAGAGCGCGAGGAATTGCGCGTGGTGGCCGACCAGCACGGTGCGCCAACCTGGAGCCGTACCATCGCCGACACCACGGCGCTGGTGCTGTCGCAAGCGCACGCGGGCGGGAGCGAGTGGTGGCGCCAGAACAGCGGCGTGTACCACCTCAGCAGCCAGGGCCAGACCAGCTGGTTCGACTTCACCAAGGCCATCCTGGAAGAGGCCGGTATCGATTGCCGCGTGCTGCCGATCGCCTCGGATCAATATCCGGTACCGGCCAAGCGGCCGCAGTATTCCGTGTTGTCGTCGGAACGCCTGATGGCGCGCTTTTGCCATCTGCCGGAGTGGCGCGCAGCCCTGCGGCTGTGCCTGAAGTAGTCGATGGCCGGTAAAACCCGGGAACCGGCCGGAAAATATGGCAGCATGGCGCGCGCCCCCCAATCGGGGGCGCTGGCCATGCTGCTTTTTTTTCGGTTTTTCAATTGTATCGATTGGTAAGCATGTCCGGCCGGCTCGCCCCCATTTGCTAGAATCCCCCGCAATCGCAGCTGGCTTAAGGTAATCCGGTACAATCGCCGGTTAGCGTAGTGATAACGGCGCCCGAATTTACGTATAGATAAAAATAATGTTCTCTTTTTTACTGAGCTTTGCCGCCTCTGCGCTATTGACGCTGCTGGTCATTAAGGAAGCGAGATTGCACGGCCCGGCGCTCGATTCCGATTTCCTCGGTGTGCAGAAAGTCCATTCGCACTCGGTGGCGCGTATCGGCGGCTTGTCGATCTTCCTGGCGGTGGCGCTCAGTGCCGGCATTTCCGTCTGGCGCGTGCCGGTCATGAGCAATTGGCTGATGTCGCTGCTGGCCTGCTCGACGGTGGCCTTTGTGGGCGGCATCGTGGAAGACTATACGGGCCGGGTCAGCGCCGCCCGCCGCCTGGTGCTGACCATGGTGGCTGCCGCCATGGGCTATTTCCTGCTGGACGCGCGCATCGACCGCATCGATTGGGCGTTTTCCGCCTGGCCGCTGCAATATATGTGGCTGACCTTGCCGCTGACCGTGCTGGCCGTGGCCGGCATTGCCAATGCGGTCAATATCATCGACGGTTTTAACGGGCTGGCCAGCGTGGTCACCATTTGCATGCTGTTGTCGCTCGGTTATGTGGCGTTGCAGGTCAGTGACATGTTTGTGCTGGTGGCCGCGCTGATGGTGGCCGGCGCCACGGCGGGCTTCCTGATCTGGAATTATCCAGTCGGCCTGATTTTCCTCGGCGATGGCGGTGCTTATTTCATCGGCTTTATGCTGGGCGAGCTGGCCTTATTATTAGTGATGCGTAATCCGCAGGTTTCCACTTGGTATGCAGCATTGCTGTTAATCTACCCGGCGTTTGAAACCTTATTCTCCGCTTATCGCCGGATGTTTATCCGCGGCAAATCCCCGGCGATGCCGGACGGGATACATTTGCATAGCCTGATATTCCGCCGCATCGTGCAATGGGCGGTCGGCCGCAAGGAAGCGCGCGCGCTGATGCGGCGTAATTCGCTGACCTCGCCGTATTTGTGGATGTTTTCGCTGATGGCCGTCATTCCGGCCACGGTATTCTGGCGCCATACCTGGCTGTTAATGTGTTTCTGTTTATTGTTTGTGGTCAGTTACATCTGGTTGTATGTGCGCATCGTCCGGTTTAAAGCGCCGCGTTGGATGATACGCCACAAGAAGAACTAGGTAAATAACGCCGGTGTAGTATATTCCCGTCATGAACGCACAATCTGGCGTTTATATATTCGTGAATTATATTCGTGACTTTATTAACCAGGGAAAACGAAATGGATCTATCCCATCTGTCGGCGGACGAATTGCGCAAGCTGCAGGAACAAATCAAGCGCGAATTAATCAAGCGCGCATCGGAAGAGAAGGCCAAGGCGCGCCAGCAAATCCTGGAGATTGCCCAAAGCGTCGGGGTACCGCTGAAAGAACTGCTCGGCGGCGGGCTGCGCGTCAAGACCGCTAGCGTGGCGCCGCGCTTTGGCAATCCGGCCGACCCGTCGCAGCGGTGGACCGGACGGGGACGCCAGCCCAAGTGGGTCAAGGACTGGCTTGACGCCGGCCAGCCTATCGATGCATTGCGGCTCTGATCTCCGACCCAGGCTGTCAAGCCGCCCAGGGCTTGCCTGGCGCCGGCATCGCACTTACTATGTCGTCCACGTCTCTACACCAACTTTTAAGCACACACTTCTTATGCTCTCCCTGTCCAAAACCATCTTCAAAGCCTACGACATCCGCGGCATTATCGGCCAAACCCTGGACGCGGGCGTGGCCAGGCAAATCGGCCAGGCCTTCGGCCAGGCCGCATTGGCTAAGGGCGAAAAGAAGGTGGTGATAGGACGTGACGGCCGTTTGTCCGGCCCGGAACTGGCCGCAGCGCTGGCGCAAGGCTTGCAGGCAGCCGGCGTGGACGTGATCGACCTGGGCGTAGTGGCCACGCCGATGGTCTACTTCGGCACCCACGTGCTGGACGCAGCGTCCGGCATCATGGTCACCGGCAGCCACAATCCTCCGGACTATAACGGCTTCAAGATGGTGCTGGCCGGCGAAGCGATCCACGGCGAGGCGATCACCTCGCTGTACCAGCGCATCGTCGAGCATGACGGCTCCTCGGCTGCGACGCCGGGTTCGTATGCGACCCACGACATCCGCGCCGCCTACCTGAAGCGCATCATAGACGACGTCAAGCTGGCACGCCCGATCAAGATCGCGGTCGATTGCGGCAACGGTGTGGCCGGTGCATTCGCGGGCGACCTGTATCGCGGCATGGGCTGCGAAGTGATCGAGCTGTTCTGTGAAGTGGACGGCACTTTCCCGAATCACCATCCGGATCCGGCCCATCCGGAAAACCTGCAAGACCTGATCCGCTGCCTGCAGGAGAGCGACGCTGAAATCGGCATCGCCTTCGATGGCGACGGCGACCGCCTGGGCGTGGTTACCAAGGATGGCCAGATCATCTACCCGGACCGCCAGATGATGCTGTTCGCGGCCGACGTGCTGACCCGCCATCCGGGCGAACAGATACTGTACGACGTGAAGTGCACCCGCCACCTGGCGCCGTGGATTGCCAAGCACGGCGGCAAGCCGCTGATGTACAAGACCGGCCACTCGCTGGTGAAGGCCAAGCTGCGCGAAACCGGCGCGCCGCTGGGCGGCGAAATGAGCGGCCATATCTTCTTCAAGGACCGCTGGTATGGTTTCGACGACGGCTTGTATTCGGGCGCGCGCCTGCTGGAGATCCTGACCCGCGCAGCCGATCCATCGGCGCTGCTCAATAGCCTGCCGCAGTCCGACAGCACGCCCGAACTGCACCTGCATTTGAAAGAAGGCGAGAACGTCGCGCTGATGGACAAGCTGCGCAGCGACGCCGTCTTCCCGGGCCATGAGCAGATCATCACCATCGACGGCCTGCGCGTGGAATACCCGGACGGTTTCGGTCTGGCGCGCTCGTCCAACACCACGCCGGTGATCGTGATGCGCTTTGAAGCGGAGAGCCCGGCCGCGCTGGCGCGCATCCAGGGGCAGTTCAAGAGCGTGATCCTGGCTGCCAAGCCGGACGCGGAACTGCCGTTTTAAGCGCAAATCTGATGAGCGCGCACGGCAAGCGGCCGCTGAACATCCTGCTGGTGCGCGTGTCGTCCATGGGCGACGTGCTGCATAACCTGCCGATGGTGGCCGACATCGCCCGCCACTTCCCCGACGCGCATATCGACTGGGTGGTGGAGGAGGGCTATGTCAGCCTGGTGCGGCTCAATCCACGCGTGCGCACCATCATTCCGTTCGCGCTGCGGCGCTGGCGCAAAAGCCTGGGCAAGCCAGAGACGCGCTCCGAGATCAAGGCCTTCTTGCGCGCCTTGCGCCAGCAGCAATACGACTATGTGTTCGATACCCAGGGCTTGCTAAAGACCGGCATCATCATGGGCGCGGCGCGCATCGTGAAGGGCGGGCACAAGGTTGGCCTGGCCAACGGCTCCGAAGGTTCGGGCTACGAAGGCATTTCGCGCTTCTTCCATACCAGGAGCATCGCGCTGGACCCGCGCACGCACGCGGTGGCGCGCGGACGGCTGGTGGCCGGTGCGGCGCTCGCTTATGCGCTCGATACGCCGGCCGACTTTGGACTGCCGTCGCTAGCGGCGGACGCGCCGCGTCCCGAGTGGATGCCGGCCACACCGTATGTGGTGTACTTCCACGGCACCGCGCGCGATGCCAAGAAGTGGGCGCCCGCCAACTGGATAGCGCTGGGCCGTGCGCTGGCGCCGATGCCCATCCTGCTGCCATGGGGTACTGAAAAAGAGCGGGCCGAAGCCGAGTATCTGGCGGCGGGCATGGCCAATGCGCGCGTGCTGCCCAAGCTATCGATGGCCGACGCGAATCTGCTGGCGCGCCATGCGGCGCTGGCCGTTGGCGTCGATACGGGACTGACCCACATCGCCGCCGCGTTCAGCGTGCCGACGGTGGAGATCTACGCCGACTCGCCGCGCTGGAAGACCGAGGGCAACTGGTCATCCAAGATCATCAACCTGGGCGACCAGGGCACGCCGCCCTCGGTGCCCGAAGTGCTGGCCGCGGCCAAGAGCTTGCTGGTATAAGCCATGCGCACCCTCTACTCCGTGATGTGGTGGCTGGCTTTGCCGCTGGTGCTGACGCGCCTGTGGCTGCGCGGCCGCAAGGAGCCGGGCTATCGGCAGCACTGGGGCGAGCGGCTGGGCTTTTATGGCGCCAAGCCGGCCGCTGCCCCGATGTCGATCTGGGTCCACGCCGTCTCGGTCGGCGAAACGCGCGCCGCCGAGCCGCTGATCGACGCCTTGCTGGCCGCCTATCCGGCCAGCCGCATCATTCTCAGCCACATGACGCCAACCGGCCGCGCAACCGGCCGCTCGCTGTTCGCCAAGCACGGCGCACGGCTGGTCCCATGCTATCTGCCCTACGACACCGCCAGCATGGTGCGCCGCTTCATCAAGCACTTCGCGCCGCGCATCTGCATTTTGATGGAGACCGAAGTCTGGCCCAACCTGATCGCCGTCTGCGCCGAGCAGAACGTGCCGGTGGTGCTAGCGAACGCCCGCCTGTCCGAACGCTCGCTGCGCAAGGCCCAGCGCTTTGGCAAATTGATGCTGGACGCCGCGCGCGGCATTTCGCTGGTTGCCGCGCAAACCGAAGCCGATGCCGAACGTGTACGCTCGCTCGGCGTGCCCAGGGTCGCCATCACCGGCAGCATCAAATTCGACGTGGTGGTGCCGGACGCCGCACTGGCCACCGGCGCCGCACTGCGTGCGGCCATCGGCGCGCGTCCCGTGCTGTTGTGCGCCAGTACCCGCGAAGGTGAAGAAGAGCTGATATTGCAAGCTTTCAACGACGCCCGCGCCGCGCTGCCGTCGGGCGTGCTGCTGCTGATCGTCCCGCGCCACCCGCAGCGCTTTGACGACGTCGAAAAAATGATCGCCGCGCGGGCCTTGCGCGTTGCGCGCCGCAGCCAGCTGGTGCTGGAAGCCGGGGCACTGCCATCGAGCGTCCAAGTCTTGCTGGGCGACTCGATGGGCGAAATGTTCGCCTACTACGCCGCCTGCGACTGCGCCTTCGTCGGCGGCAGCCTGCTGCCGCTGGGCGGCCAGAACCTGATCGAACCTGCGGCCCTGGGCAAGCCGGTGCTGATCGGCCCCCATACCTTCAACTTCGCCCTGGTGAGCGAAGAGGCCATCGCCGCCGGCGGCGCCCAGCGCATCGCCGATGCGACCGAATTGATGCGCAGCACGGCGCGCCTGTTCAACGACAGCGCGGCGCGCGCCGAGATGGGACGTAACTCGCTGGCCTTCGCCAACCAGCACCGCGGCGCCACCCAGCGCACGCTGGCGTTGCTGCCCAAGCTGGGTTGACGTCCTCCTCGCCCTTAACCTACGGCTGCCGCTTGCGCGGCAAGGACGGGGATTCCCACTGCTGGACGGCGACGTCCCGCCGCGGCAATGTTCCTGGCCGAGTTGACGTCGCGATGATGCTTGGCGCCACAATCAGGACCAGTCCATTCCCTTATTCGCAACTCTTTCAGCCCGCTAGGGCCGCTGCGTGCACCGCACGCAGAACAGGTCACGGTTGAATATGCTTCATTGACCGCATC
>FSZM01000026.1_pt1 | contig 54134 bp, 40 predicted proteins | sample 1638831 | NCBI WGS metagenome assembly FSZM01 (sample SAMEA3914813, study PRJEB12502) | metagenome | biome: forest; material: soil | place: Canada | collected 2011-07-07 | depth 0.3 m
ACATGAGCTCGTATAGCAACGGCCCGTCGACCAACCTGGTCATGCACTCGGCCGGCGCGATCGGACGCTTCATCAACATCGGCGCGGCGTATAAGTTCTAACGCCAGGCAGCCGGCGCGCACGCCATTGCAGGGTGCGCGCCGGTGCACGTCGCCATTTTCATCATGCGCCATGCGCTATTCTGATCCGACCGCTACTCCCATATTCCATATGACGGCAGTCCAGCCAATGGCTGTTCTCAGCGGGTAAGTTTGACGCAGGGCTACGCCACTGCCATGACGCATGCTGATGGATGGTGAAAGATGGTGATGGATGGTGAAAGATGGTGATGGGTGGCAGTCGCCCATCGTTTCCCAGAGTAAGGTCCGGCTAGTTCGCAGCGGCAGATGGGTGCGCAGCAAACCATCGCGATGGCGTGCGCAAGCGCAAGGCGTAACCCGGCCAGCATGGTGGACCGACGGCGCCCGCGCCGTCGAGCCCATCCGCCCGGCTACCTCAAGTCTTAAACTCCGCCACCAGAAAATCGATGAAGGCGCGCATCTTGGCGGGGAGATTGCTACGGCTGAGGTAGTACAAGTAGAGATCGGCCGAGGGCAGCGTGTAGCCCGGCATCACCTCCCTGAGCCGGCCGCTGGCCAGGTACTTGGCGACATCCCATTCCGACCGCTGCACGATGCCGTGCCCTTCCAGCGCCCAGTTCAACACAATATCGCCGTCGTTGCTCGATACCGCACCACGTACCTTCACCAGTTCCACCGAGCGCCCTTTCTGCAGACGCCAGGTACCGTACACATCGTCATTTTGCCGGTGCAAGATGCAGCGGTGGCGGTGCAGTTCTTGCACGGTCTGCGGCTCGCCAGCTGCTTTCAGATAGGCCGGCGAGGCGCACAGGAAACGGCGGTTCGACATCAACTTGCGGGCCGTCAGCCGGGTGTCGGGCAATTCGCCGAAGCGGATCGCCAGGTCGTAGGCTTCTTCCACCAGGCTGATCGGCCGGTCGGTCAGATGCAGTTCCACCTCCACTTCCGGATAAGCATGCGCGAAGCGCGAGACGATGGGCGCGATGCGCGTGCGGCCAAAGCCCGGCGTGGCGTTCACACGCAGCAGCCCCTTCGGCGCGACGCGGCCGCTGGACACCGACTCTTCCATATCGCGGATCTGGTTCAGGATCTGCGTGGCTTGCGCCAGATACCGCTCCCCTTCATTGGTCAGGCTAATGCGGCGCGTGGTCCGGTTGACCAGCCGCACCCCAAGCCGCTGCTCCATCAAGCTCAGGCGCTTGGTGACCGCCGGCGGCGTGACGCCTAATGCGCGCGCGCTGGCCGTCATGCTGCCCAGCTTGGCCAGCATGACGAAGAACGCCAGGTCGGGAGCCGTCTCAATTTTCATCTGAAGTAAATAATGGTTTTAATTACGGTTAATTATAAACACGATATCCAAGAGTAAGCTGTTCCCCATGCACTAAGCGCAGCGCCATCCATCACAGGAGACTTCCATGAGAATCGTTGAAATCCGCGAAAAAACCGTCCCGATCAGCTCCCCGATCCGCAATGCCTACATCGACTTCAGCAAAATGACGCTGAGCCTGGTCGCGGTGGTGACTGACGTCATCCGCGACGGCAAGCCGGTCATCGGCTACGGCTTCAACTCCAACGGCCGCTATGGCCAGGGCAAGCTGATGCGCGAGCGCTTCATCCCGCGCGTGCTGGAAGCCGATCCGCAACGCCTGCAAGACGAGCGCGGCAGCAACCTCGACCCGCACCAGATCTGGAACTGCATGTTCAGCAACGAAAAGCCGGGCGGCCACGGCGAGCGCTCGGTGGCCATCGGCACCATCGACATGGCGGTATGGGATGCAGTGGCCAAGATCGAAGGCAAGCCGCTGTTCCAACTGCTCGCTGAACGCTACGGCAACGGCAAGGCCGACCGCAACATCTTCGTCTACGCGGCCGGCGGCTATTACTACCCGGGCCAGGACCACGCAAAGTTGAAGGACGAAATGCGCAGCTACATCGACCGCGGCTACACGGTGGTGAAGAAGAAAATCGGTGGTGCCACGCTGGACGAAGACCTGCGCCGCATCGACTCTATCCTCAGCGTGCTGCAGGATGGCCAGAAACTGGCGGTCGACGCCAACGGCCGCTTCGACCTCGACACCGCGATCGCGTACGCCAAGGCGCTGTCGCAATACGACCTGTTCTGGTACGAAGAACCAGGCGACCCCTTGGACTTCGAACTGCAAGCGACGCTGCGCCACTACTACAAGAACCCGATGGCCACCGGCGAGGACTTGTTCTCGATGCAAGACGCCCGCAACCTGATCCGCTACGCTGGCATGCGCGCCGACCGCGACTGGCTGCAGTTCGACTGCGCGCTGAGCTATGGCCTGGTCGAGTACCTGCGCACGCTGGACATGCTGCGCGAACATGGCTGGTCACCCAAACGCTGCATCCCGCACGGCGGCCACCAGATGTCGCTGAACATCGCGGCCGGTCTGGGCCTGGGCGGCAATGAATCGTATCCGGACCTGTTCCAGCCTTACGGCGGTTTCCCGGATGGCGTCAAGGTGGACAACGGCCACATCCTGCTGCCGGAGTTGCCGGGCATCGGCTTTGAAGGCAAGGCCGACCTGTACCGCGAAATGGTCAAGCTGGCCGAATAAACCGTTCAACCGCAATGCAAAGCCGGCCGCAGAGCCGGCGCATTTGCAAGCCCGTGCATCACCAGAGTACCGCGCAGGGCGCGAGCGATCACGCTGGCCGGCCCGATGGCGCTGCTCGCCCATCCATTGTTCTTGCGGAGGAGACCCCATGAACGCGCAACGCTTTAAGAAATTAGCTTCCACCCTGTATGTGCAGGTGATCGTCGGCCTCACCGCCGGCATCTTGCTCGGATATTTTTATCCCACCATCGGCGTAGAACTGAAACCGCTGGGCGACCTGTTCATCAAGCTGATCAAGATGCTACTTGCGCCGATTATCTTTGCCTCGGTGGTGGTCGGCATCGCCCGCATGGGCAGCGTCAAGGAGACCGGCCGGGTCGGCGCCAAGGCCCTGCTCTACTTCGAAGTCTGCTCGACGCTGGCCCTGGTGTTTGGCCTGATCGTGGTCAACCTGCTCAAGCCCGGCGCGGGCATGAATATCGACGCCAGCCACATCGATACTGCCGCCATCCGCAGCTACACGACAGCGGCGGAGCACCACAGCACCGCCGAATTGCTGATCAATATCGTGCCCAACAGCGTGGTTGGCGCCTTCGCGCAGGGCGATATGCTGCAGATCATTTTATTCTCGCTACTGTTTTCATTTGCGCTCAATCGCCTGGGCCAGCGCGTCGCGCCGCTGGTTGACGGCCTGGACATGTTCTTGCACGGCATGTTCGGCGTGGTGCGCATCGTGATGCAGATGGCGCCGATCGGTGCCTTCGGCGGCATCGCCTTCACCATTGCCAAATACGGCATCGGCACGCTCAATTCCTTTGCCGAGCTGATGCTGGCGGTGTACCTCAGCTGCATCCTGTTTGTGGTGCTGGTCCTGGGCACGGTCATGCGCTACTGCCGCGTGCCGCTGTGGGGTTTCCTGAAATACATCAAGGATGAAATCCTGATCGTGCTCGGCACGGCCTCCACCGAAGCCGTGCTGCCGCAAATGCTGATGAAGATGGAAGCGATGGGCTGCCAGAAAAAAGTGGTCGGCCTGGTACTGCCCACCGGCTATACCTTCAACGCGGACGGCACCGCCATCTATTTGACGATGGCGGCGATCTTCATCGCCCAGGCCACCAATGTGGATATGACCCTCTGGGATCAGATCGTGATCCTGGGCGTCATGCTGTTGACCTCGAAAGGTTCGGCGGGCGTGGCCGGTGCCGGTTTCGTGGCACTGGCGGCGACGCTCGCTTCGATGCACAAGATCCCCGTGTCCGGCTTGGTGCTGCTGGTCGGCATCGACCGCTTCCTGAACGAGGCGCGTGCCGTCACCAACCTGATCGGCAACGGCGTGGCCACCATCGCCGTCGCGAAATGGGAAGGTGCGCTGGACCTCGAGCAGATGAAGCGCGCGTTTGCCGCCTCGGCGGCAGGACGCGAACTGCCGGCGCCGCAAGCACAGGAGCCGCAGCTGGCCGCCAGCGAGGATGGCGCGCAGCTGAGCGACCGCGCGGCCTGACGCCGGTAGCGCCAAGCGCAGCGGCGCCACCGCTGCTACCATACCCACTCACCGATACGGGGCCCCTATGCGAGACCAACCACCCAAGCTGCCAACGGCAGGCGAACCACAGCGCCGCTTCGGCGGCATCAAGCGGGCTGACATCGAGGCAGCGACATGCTGCTCCATCGAGCGCAAGCTGCGCGAACGGATGACGATCCCGGCCTTCCACGATGCCCAACTCGGCACCGCCAGCATCGCCTACCAGCTGGTGAAGACGGCGGCCGGCAACGGCAGCGCGGTCGCTCCTATCCTGCTGGGCTGCAGCCGTCCAGTGGCCATCCTGAGGCCATCGGCCACCGTGCGCCGCATCGTCAACAAGACCGCGCTGTGCGCGGTCGACGCGGTCGCTGAAACGGCGCGGGTGACGCCATGAGCGCCCGCCTGCTCTGCGCCGCACCGCTGCCGCCGGCCATCGCCGCACGCGCACAAGCGCAGTTCGACGCCATCACATGCCAGGCACAGCAGCTGAGCACGGCTGCAACCATCGCCATCCTCAAGGACAACGCCCGCTTGCAAGCAGTGCTGATCTCCAGCCGTATCCGTTTCGATGCCAATGCGATCGCCCTGCTGCCGGAGCACCTCAAGCTGATCGCCACCTGCAGCGCCGGCTATGAGCACATCGACGTCGCCGCTGCCACGGCACGGGGAATTTTTGTGAGCAATACGCCGGACGTGCTCAGCGCAGCCACCGCCGACATGGCGCTGTTCCTGATGCTGGGCGCGGCCCGGCGCGGGCGCGAATACGCCGCCATCATGGAACAAGGCTGGCGCCAGCGCTTCGGCCTGGGTGACATGCTGGGCCTGGATTTCCATGGCAAGACCTTGGGCATCATTGGCATGGGGCGCATCGGCCAGGCGGTGGCGGCCAGGGCGCGCGGCTTCGGCATCAAGATCCTGTACCACAACCGGCGCCGGCTGGCGCCCGAGCTGGAATACGGCGCCGAATACTTTGACGATGTGCGCGCCATGCTGCCGCACTGCCAGATCCTGTCGCTGCATACGCCAGGCGAGCGCGCGCTCGATGGCTATATCAACGCCGCCATGATGGCGCTGCTGCCGCGTGGCGCGGTGCTGGTCAATACCTCGCGCGGCACGTTGCTGAACGAGGATGACTTGATCGCCGCCTTGCAAAGCGGCCAACTGGCAGCCGCCGGACTGGACGTGTTCCGCTCCGAGCCTGAGTACGACCTGCGCCTGAGGGATCTGCCGAATGTCTTCATGATGCCGCACATGGGCAGCGCCACCGTCGAGACCCGCGACGCCATGGGCCACCGGGCGCTCGACAATGTGGCCGACCTGTTCGCCGGACAGCAACCGCGCGATACGCTGTAGTGCGGCCGCCCGGCCGGGCCAGGATCTGCCTGCGGTGGCTTGAATTCAGTTCGCGCTATCGCAGCAGCACGATCCATAGTAGATATAAATCAAAAAATTAAATCGCATGCGCTTGACATCGCTCGTAGTGACGTTATACTGCACACATCGCATACGATTTAAACGCGTACGATGACAAACCCACTGACAATCTTTAGGAGCGAATCATGAGCAAAATCACCCAAGTCCTCGTCACCGGCAAAACCCGCACCACCGGCGCCGACGCCGCCCTCTTCTCCGGCAACCATGAAGGCAAACTGAACATCAAGCTGACCTCGCCAGGCAATGCTGCTGCCCGCGTGCATCAGTTCGACGCCATCGAAGCGCATCCCACCGCCGAGCAACTGTTTGCCGGCGCCTGGTCGGCCTGCTACAGCGCTGCCGTTGGCATCGTCGCCCAGCAAATGAACGTGGCGTTGCCCGCCGACACCGCCGTGGAAATCGAAGTCGATCTGGGCCTGGGCGCTAACGAGTACTTCATCCAGGCCCGCCTGACGCTGATCGTGCCTGGCATCGACCATGAAGTGGCCACCCAGATCGCGCACGGCGCCGACGCAATGTGCCCGTACTCGAAAGCCACCAAGGGCAACATCGACGTGACGCTGAACGTCGTCACCGCTTAGTGTCCGATGCGGCCGGCTCCCGTGGGGACCGGCCGCGTTGCATAGCCTGTAATCGGACAAAAAAAATGAACAACGATACTGCTCAAACAGCCGCTGCCGAAGGCCAGAAGCTGGTCGATTTCCTGTGCTTCGCCATCTACTCGGCCAACCTGACCTTCGGCAAGGCTTACAAGCCTATCCTGGATAAGCTGGGCCTGACCTATCCGCAGTACATCACGATCGCCGCGTTGTGGGACCAGGACTTGCAGACCGTGAGCGGCCTCGGTGAGAAGTTGTTCCTCGAGTCGAATACGCTGACGCCGGTGCTGAAAAAGCTGCAGAGCATGGGCTATGTGCATCGTCAGCGCGACAGCTTCGACGAGCGCCAGGTGCTGATCAGCCTGACCAATGAGGGCCGCCGCCTGCGCCAGCAGGCCTTCAACATGGACCTGTTCGAGGCCTGCGGCTTGACGCATGAAGAATTCGCCACGCTGCGCAAGGCGGTGCTCCGGCTACGCGGCAACCTGCGCGAGTCGATCCGAAAATAGCCAGGCTGCAGCGCCTCGTTTAAGTCTCAGCTTATCGGGAAGCCCGGCAGCGGCCAGACCGAGTGAAGCTGCTTGAGGCAACTCCAATTCCATCCTTTCGTCCATTGCAGAAAGATGTAATACCGAAAACGGCGGTTCATTGCTACGCTGAGTGCTCACCTATCAATTGCTAAGGCAGTAAGGCACATGCCCATCAACCGAAGCACGTTCACTGCGCGTCTGCGTCAGGCACTGCCGTCCGTGGCGGCCTGCTTGCCGCTGGCTTTGCTCGGCGGCTGCCAAGTCACGCCGTCGGTGGCGGTGCTGGGCGCCTTCTTCCCTGACTGGATGTTCTGCATGCTGTTCGCCGTGGTGGCCGCGGTGCTGATCGACAGCGCGCTGGCGGCCATCGGATGGCGCCGGCATTTTGACCATTGGACGCTGATCACCAGCTATGCCGCGCTGTGCGTGTCGGTGGCGCTGCTGTCCTGGCTCATCGCTTTTCAAAATTAGAGACAGCTTATGGAAGTAGCACAGAGGAAGACCGTCGCGCCGCGCATCGTGACGTTGCTGTTGGTGGTGTTGGCACTGGGGCTGGCCGTGTATGTCGTCTGGCGGCTGGACACCGCGCCGCGCACGGATGACGCCTACATCTATGCCGACACGGTCAGCATCGCGCCGGAAGTCAGCGGCCGCATCATCACGATGGCGGTGCAGAACGATCAGCTGGTGCGGCAAGGCGACGTGCTGTTCCAGATCGATCCCCGTCCGTTCCAAGCCACGCTGGACAAGGCCGAGGCCAGCCTGCTCACGCTGAACGCGCAGATCGAGCTGACCCAGCGTTCGGTCAATTCGCAAAAGCTTGCCGCCGATGCGGCACGCAGCAGCGTCGACAAGGCGCGCGCCGCCGCCGAGCAAGCCAGCGACACCTTGGAGCGCATGGCGCCGCTGGTCAAGCCCGGCTATGTCTCGGCGGAGCAGCTGGATCAGGCCCGTACCGCGCGCCGCAGCGCCCAGGCGCAGTTGCAGGGTGCCGTCTTGCAGGCGCAGCAGGCCACGGCGGCCGTCAGCGGCGTCGACGCGCTGCTGGCGCAGCGCGTCGTGCTGGCGGCGGAAATCTCGCTGGCCAAGTTGAATCTCGAGTACAGCACGGTGCGCGCCCCGTTCAATGGCCGCGTACTTGGCTTAATCACCACCGCCGGCCAGTTCGCCTCGGCCGGCCGTCCCGTGTTCACCCTGGCCGACACGCGCCGCTGGTATGTGGTTGCCAATTTCCGCGAAACCGAGCTGGCCGGCATCGCGCCCGGCCGCCGCGTGCAGCTGTACCTGCTGACGGCGCCGTCGCGCCATTTCAGCGGCGTGGTGGAGTCCGTCGGCCATGGCGTGTTCCCGGACGACGGCGGCAGCCAGGATGCCGGCCTGCCCCATGTGCCGCGTTCGATCAACTGGGTGCGGGTGGCACAGCGTTTTCCGGTGCGGGTCCTGGTCGACAACGCAGACAATGAGCTGTTCCGGGTGGGCGCTTCGGCAGTGGCCATCATTTCCCCTCTCCACTAGCACACGGTAACAAGATGCAGCCGATACCGCTTACGCTGGGCGCCACCATCCAGAAAGAACTGGCGCCCGTTCCCGGCCGCTTTACGACCCTGTGGCGCTACCTGATCGCCTGTGCCATCGTGATCGTCGTTTCCATGGCCTTGCAGATTCCTTTCCTGGCCCTGTCGCTGATCGCCGTCTTTTCGACCATCCAGCAAAACACCTTCATGACCCGCCTGTCGGGCCTGGTCGCCTGTGTGGGGGTAGCCTTGGCCGCCGCCTGCACCCTGTTGCTGCTGCGCCTGACCTTCGACGTGCCCTTGCTGCGCATCCTCGGTTCCATGCTGATACTGCTGGGCGCCATGTACTTCCTGCGCACCAGCAAGCTGGGCACGATAGGCTTCCTGGTGGGGCTGGCGGTCATCTATGTCCAGAGCGAGGTCGATACCGTCCACAATCCCGAGCTGCTGGTGCGGGCGGTGCTTTGGCTGTGGGTGGCAATCGCCTATCCAATTGCCCTCAATGTGCTGATCGGCCATTTGCTGCCAGCCAGCGCCGACGCGCATTTGCAGCAGGAGCTGCATGCCCAGCTGGAAGCCATCGCCGGCAGTATCCAGGGCGCGCCAACCGGCATTGCCGAGACCGAGCACACGTTCGCGCGGATGCATAAGCAGTTGGCCTACGCATTGATGGCACATCCGAAACAGGCTCTGCTCAACATGCGCAGCAAGGCGCGCGTGCGCTTGCTGGAAAGACTGCTGGTGGCGGCGCGCCAGCTTCCGCCGGAAGCTGCGCTGAAGCTCAAGCCCGAATATCAACGCCATGCACCGGTCGTCCTCGCTGCCATCCGCGAGCTGCAATTGCGGCGTGTCGATGACGGCGCTTTCGAGATGTCGCCGCTGCCTGCCGATTACGATGCCGCCGCTGCCGAGCCGCTGGCGGCGATGCAGCGGGCCATCCGCCAGCTGCTGCAGGAGGAGATGGTAGTGCCGCGCGACGGCAGCAGCAGCCCGGCCGCCGCTGCCAAGGCTGGCGGCGCCGGCCTGAATGTCACCGCCCTGCAGTTCGCACTCAAAGTGGTGCTGGCCACGCAGCTGGGCTACCTGTTCTTCACCGCGGTGGCCTGGCCCGGCATACACACCTGCATTCTGACCTGTATCATCCTGGCCTTGCCCGGCCTGGGCGCCGTGACCCACAAAGGCGTGATGCGCCTGATCGGCGCAGCCTTGGGCAGCGTGGCGGCCCTGCTGGCCACCGTGTTCATTATTCCCCATCTGGACAGCATCACCGGCCTGCTGTTGCTGAGCCTTGCTGTCATTGCTGTCGGCGCCTGGATCGCCGCCGGTTCGCCGCTCACCGATTACGTGGGCTTCCAGATGGTGTTCTGCTTTGCACTAGCCCTGCTTGGCAAGTTCGGGCCGACCACCGATCTAACGGAAATCCGCGACCGCGCCGTTGGCATCGTCATCGGCGTGCTGATCTCGATGGCCGTGTACAGCCGGATCTGGCCGGAGCGGGAAGCGGGCCAGGTACCGTCTGCGGCCGCTGACCTGTTGCGGGCACTGTCCCGCGTCGCCGCAGCTTGTGGAGCGGCCGGCAATGCGCAGCATGAGCGCGCGCAAGCCGACAGCTGGTCCGCCATCGAGCGCCTACGCCAAATGCAGAACCGCCTGGCTTTCGAGCCGCAGGCGGCCGGCCCGAGTGCCATGCAATGGCCGCTGGATAGGCTGCTAGGCAGCGCCTGCCAGCTGCTGCTGGAGTTCGACTGGCTGGCGATGCTGACCGGCGGCCAGCGCAGCAACTATCCGGCGCGCCAGGACGCACTGGCCGCGGCCGGCCAGTACGCCGCCGGGCGCCTGCAGGCCATGGCAGCGTATGCCGCCACATCGCCGGCAGCGCCGCCGCAGTTCGATGCGCCCACCGCAGCGGCACTGCCCGCCGGCGACATCGCGGCAAGCACCTTCGATTCGATCAACCGCCAACTACTACAGCTGCAGCAATGCCTGCTGTCCAAGCCATGATGCGTCGCCCATACCATCTGTCTCCGCTGCTGCTGGCGCTCGGCCTGGCCGCCTGCGCGCAAATGACGGAACCGCCGGCCGGGATCACTACGCTGGCGCCGGAAGAAATCGGCTTGGCCGGCGATATTCCGGTCACCCAGCAAGGTTGGCCCGCGCCGCAATGGTGGAAGCGCTACGATGACGCGCAACTGAACGCACTGATTGCCGTAGCCCTGCGCGATGCGCCCAGCCTGGCCGTGGCCGCAGCACGGCTGCGCGTCGCCGAAAGCGCAGCGCAACTGGCCAACGCCAACCGCGGCCCGGTGCTCGGGCTGGCTGCGGCCATCGACCGCAACCAGCCATCGGCAGACGGCTTCCTCGGTCCGTTCTCGCGTGTCGATCCGTCCACCGGTGAGCCGCACGGCCGCTGGTACACCGAAGGCACGATCGGCCTGCTGGGCAGCTATTCTCTGGACGTCTGGGGCCGCAAGAAGGCGCAGTTCACGGCCGCCGTGGGCCAGCGCAACGCCCTGCGCGCGGAACGGGACCAGGCCAGCTTGCTGCTGGTGGCGGCCGTCACGCTGACCTATTGCCAGATTCAGGCCGACCATGCCGCACTGGCCTTGCAGCGCCGCGCGCAGCGCCTGACGCAGGACCTGCTGCAAGCCCATCAGGAACGCTACCAGCGCGGCCTGGAGACGCGCTTGCCGGTCGAGGCGTCGCGCGCGCAGTTGCTGGCTATGGAGCAGCAGCTCAGCATGACCGAAGACCGCCTGCTGCAATCGCGCGAAGCGCTGCGCGCGCTGCTGGGCGCGGATGGCGCGCCGCTGGCAGTGCAGGCGCAGCCCCTGCCGGCTGCCGCCGGCGTGATGCCGCCGGCGCTGGACTACCGCCTGCTGGCCCGCCGGCCGGACTTGCAAGCCTGGCGCTGGTCGGTGCAAGCCTCGCTCAGCGCAACCGAGGCCGCGCGCGCCGCCTTCTATCCCAACTTCGACATCAAGGCCTTCATCGGCTACGACGCGGTCCATATGGGCGACCTGTTCACCAAAGCCAGCAGCCAGATCAACCTGATTCCAGGGCTGACCTTGCCCATCTTCGACAGCGGCCGCCTGAATGCCGAACTGGCGATCGCCAAGTCGCGGCACGACGTCCAGATCGCGCTGTACAACCAGGCCGTGGTCAACGCGGTGGCCGAGGTGGCGCATGCCGCCCTGGCGCTGGACGAGCTGCAGCGCCGGCGCCGCCTGCAGGACGCCAAGCTGGAAGCGGTCAGCTTCGCGCTGGCCAGCGCCCAAGCCCATTTCGAGCGCGGACTGGACGACCGCCTGCATGCCATGGATGCCGAACTGGCAGTCATCCGCGAGCAAGAACAGGGCGTCGCCCTGCACCAGCGCCATCTGCTCACCGAGATAGCCTTAACCATGGCTTTGGGCGGCGGCTATTCAAATTAAACGATTAACTAATGGCATGCAGAAAGTGCTATCGTATCGAGAAAACTGAAACTACTTTCATACCATGCTGCCCAGACTAAATGACCTGAACTCAGGACTCGGCAACATGCGCCGTTTCAACCAGTTAAGCGGCCGGGGCCTGGCCTTGTTTGGCGTGGTGCTGGCTGCATTGCTGGCCTGGACGCCTCTACACCTCGAATGGCTGGCCCTGCTCGACATCGCCGCCCTGTCCTTCTGGGCCGTGCAGCCCTCCCCACGGCTGGCGCCGCTGGCCGCGATTGCCGCCGCCTGCGCCGGCACGTTTGACGGCGTGACGCTACCGGGCGACAGCATGGGCACGCTGCGCCTGCTGGGATTTTCCCTGACGGCCTTGCTGGTGGCCAAGCTATCGCAGCAACTCGCCCGCACGGCAACGCAACAACAGGAACAATTGTCCGAGCGCAGCGCTTGCCTGGAACTGTTGGCCAATTTGCGCCCTGGCCTAGCCTGGACCCTGCTGCCCAGCCGCCAGCCGGAATTCGTCAATCAATCGGCGCTGGAATATACCGGCACGACCGGCATGACATCGCTCAGCGCTTGCCTGGCGCTGATCCATCCGGATGACGTGCCGCACTATCTTGAACAGTTGAACCAGGTGGCCGCCGCCAGCCAGTCCAATGAAGTGGAGCTGCGCCTGCGCCGCCACGACGGACAGTACCGCTGGATGCTGTGCCGTACCCATCCCATGCGCGACCGCCACGGCACGCTGTTGCGCTGGGTCAGCATCAGCCGGGACATCGATGAGCGCAAGCATGCCGAATCCACCTTGCGCAAGCGGGAGGAAGCATACCGGCGCATGGTCGATTTCGTTCCGGCCTGTATCTGGGTCGCCGATACACAAGGCGAACTGGTTTATGCCAACAAGGTGGCGGTAGCCGCCCTGGGCAAGCCGACGGAGCAAATCATCGGCAAGGGCTGGCTGGACAGCCTGCACCCGGACAGCCTGCCGGTAGCAAAACGTGCATGGGCAGCGAGTATCCGGACCAAGCAACCGCTGGACGTGATACTGCTGTTCATGCAATTTGATGGCAAGTATCGCTGGCAGCACCTGACCGCCGTCCCCCTGCTGGACGAAACAGGCGAAGTGATGAGCTGGTACATGCTGGGCGTGGAAGTCCACGAATTAATCCAGGCAAAGGAAGCACTGGAAACCAGCCAGCACGAGCTGACCAAAATTGTCGAGACCTTGCCCGTGGGCGTATGGTGTACCTCGGCCGAAGGCCGGCCCACCTACATCAACCGGCGCATGCGCGAGAGCTGCGGGGCGACGCTAGAGCAGGCTCGGGATGGACAATGGGTGCAATACCTGCATCCGGATGACCGCGACGCGGCGGCTGCCGCTTTCATGCAGTCCGTCCAAACCGGCACCTCCTATTCCTCGACACACCGGCTGCACGGCGTGGACGGCCACTACCGCTGGTTCGAACAGCGCGCCGAAGCCTTCCGCGATGCCCATGGCGAGATCAAGCGCTGGTTCGGCATCGCCATTGATATCGATGACCGGGTAAGGGCGGAAGAACGATTGCGGGAAACGCGCGTCAACCTGGCCCGCGCCACCCGGGTCGCTACCGTGGCCGAGCTATCGGCATCGATCGCCCACGAGTTGAACCAGCCACTGACATCGGTCATCGCCAATGCCCAGGCCGGGCGCCGCTGGCTGGCCGCCACCCCGCCCAACGTGATGGAAGCGATCAAGTCGGTCAACATGATCCTGCGCGACGGCCGCGCCGCCGACGAGACCATGCAGAACATCCGCGACCTGTTCCAGCGCCAGTGCGTCAGGAAATCGCGCACCCGCGTCGAAGACATGGTGTGCGAGGCGGTGCGCCTGATCCACGAGGATACTCAGCGCAAGAAAATCCCGATCGAATGCGTCTTCACGCAAAATCTTCCGCCCGTGCTGGCCGACCGCATCCAGATCCAACAAGTGCTGATGAACCTGATCTGCAACGGCATCGAAGCCGCCGAGCACATCGGCCGCGTGCCGCGCCTGCGCATCAGCGCCCGGCCCAACCAGGATGGCCAGTTGCTGATCGAAGTGCAGGACAACGGTCCGGGCGTGATCGATCCGATCGGCATTTTCGACGCCTTTGTTACCACCAAGGCTGCCGGCATGGGTATCGGCCTGGCCATCTCGCGTTCCATCGCCCAGGCGCATGGCGGCCAGTTGTGGGTGGAAAATCCCGAGGTCGGCGGCGCCTGTTTCAAGCTCACCCTGCCTGCCGGCTAGCGGCTACTTGCAGGAGAATGTAATAGCCAGCGCAGTCTGGTGCACCTACAATGCATCAGATACGCCAGCACTCCGGCGCTGGCCTCACCAGGGAACAATTGTGGAACAAGGGAATGAAGTAGTGTATATCGTCGATGACGACTTCCGCGTCAGGGAGTCGCTGTCGGCGTTATTGCATGCCTACGGGAAGCAAGTCATTCCGTTCGCCTCTGGCCAGGAATTCCTGCAGCACCAGCGCCAGGACGACTGCGCCTGCGTGCTGCTGGACCTGAGCATGCCCAGCATGAGCGGCCTGGAAGTGCAGCAGCAAGTGATGTCGCGCGCCGCCATGCCGGTCATTTTCATTACCGGGCGCGGCGATGTGCCATCCACGGTGCAGGCGATGAAAGGCGGCGCCATCGACTTCCTGACCAAGCCGCTCGACGAGACCAGGCTGCTGGCGGCGATCGAGGCGGCGCTGGCCAGGGACCGGCAATTGCGCGCCGAGCAGCAGGAACAAGCCCAGCTGCGTTCGCTCTACACCTCGCTGACGCCGCGCGAACAGCAGGTGCTGTTCCTGCTGGTCAACGGCATGCTGAACAAGCAGGCGGCCGGCGAGCTGGGCATCACGGAATACACGGTGCAGGTCCATCGCGGCCACATCATGAAGAAACTGCGCGCCAAGTCCTTTGCCGCCCTGGTCCAGCTGGCCAGCAAGCTGCCGGCGGATCTGATCCCGACCACCAACCATCATTCCTGACTCCGCCTAGGAGGCGCACCGCCATGACGATACCGAGCCGCAGCATCGCAATAGTCGACGATGACGACCGGGTACTCGCATCGCTGGCCAACCTGCTGGCATCCTTCGGCTATCGTCCGCGCCCCTTCCTGTCCGCGCAGGCGATGCTGGCGGCCGACATCCTGCCCCAGGTCTCCTGCGTCATCACCGACCGCGAAATGCCCGTCATGAGCGGTCTGGAGCTGCTGGACCGCATCCAGCAATCGGGTGTGGCCGTTCCCGTCATAGTCATCACCGGCAAGCCCAGCGAGGACACCGAATCCTTCTATGTCAACCGGGGAGCGGCGGGTTTCCTGCGCAAGCCGCTGGACGGCGACTCGCTGTACGCCTTGCTGAAGCGCTGCTGCTGACGCCAGGTTCATGCAGCGCAGCGGGGATTCTGGCAGCTAAGCAGCCCCCGTTCGATGGCAATGCTGACCGCCTGCATGCGGCAGTTGGCGTCCAGCTTGGACAGGATGGCCTTGACATGGGCCTTGACGGTCTCCACTTCGATGTCCAGCAGCCGCGCGATGGTCTTGTTGCACAGGCCCCTGGCCAGCAGATGCAGTACCTCATCCTGGCGGCTGGTCAGCGTCTCCGGCGCCGCGTACTGGTACAGCTGGCGCGACACCAGCGGACACAGATACCTTTCTCCACTTGAAACCGCGCGCACGCCGGCCAGCAGGTCGCACACGGGAGAGCTGGTCAGCACGATGCCGCGGATGCCCTCCTCCAGCGCGCTGCGCACGGCATAAGCATGCATCTGCGCCGTGATGACCAGGATCGGCGGCAGCAGCCGGTTGGTCCGGCAGCCGGGGCAGCCGCGGCCGCGCACCAGGCCTGCGGCCGTCGCGTAGTCCGCGATCACCACGTCCCCCGTTTGCTGCGCCGCTTGGATGTCCCCTGAAAGCACTTGCAGGTCGGACTCTTGGGCCAGCAGGGCCTGCACGCCGGCCTGCAGCAGCGGCTCGTCCAGGCACACCAGTATTGCAATTTGCTGCATCATGTCACCCCAGTACTACACAAAGGCACTGAATCCCGTGATCGCCTTGCCGACGATAAGACTGTTCATCTCGCGCGTGCCTTCGTACGAGTAGAGCGCTTCGGCGTCGGCCACAAAGCGCCCGATATGGTGTTCCAGCAGGATGCCGTTGGCGCCGAGGATTTCGCGCGCCCAGCCCACAGTCTCGCGCATGCGCACAGTGCAAATGCCCTTGGCCAGCGACGCGTGTTCATCTTTCATCGTGCCCTGCTCCTGCAGCTGCGACAGGCGCAAGCACAGCGCCTGGCTCGACGTGATATTGCCCAGCATGCGAAACAGCAGGTCCTGCACCAGCTGGAACGAAGCGATCGGCCGGCCGAACTGCAGGCGCTGTTGCGCATAACGCAGCGCATGCTCATACGCGCCGGTGGCGCAGCCCACCGCTTCCCAGCCCACGCTGGCACGGCTCATGCGCAGCACCTTGGCCGTATCCCGGAAGGAGTTGGCGTTGGCCAGGCGGTTGGCGTCCGGCACGCGGCAATCGGTCATGGTGATATGGCCGTTCTGCACCACGCGCAGCGCCATTTTCGTGACGATCTTTTCCACCTTGAAGCCAGGCGTGTGGTTTTCCACGATAAAGCCCTTGACCTGGTTGTCCGCGACATCGCGCGCCCAGATGATGGTCAGGTCGCCCCAGGTCGAATTGCCTATCCATTTTTTCTCGCCGTTGAGTATCCAGCTGTCGCCATCGCGGCGTGCCGTGGTTTCCAGGCCGCCGCCGGTGCCGGAGCCGACGTTCGGCTCGGTCAGGCCAAAGGAGCCGATCTTGCTCAGCGCGGCCATCGGCGGCAGCCACTTGCGCTTCTGCTCTTCCGAACCGCACAGGTAAATCGAGCCCATGGCCAGGCCGGTATGCACGCCGTAGAAGGTGGAGATGGAGGCGTCGACGCGCGCCATTTCCATCATCACGAAACCCATCAGCATCGTGCTCTTGCCGGGGCAGCCGTAGCCCTGATACGGCAAGCCGCCGATGCCGAGCTCCTGCATCTTAGGCAGCAGCTCGAAGGGGAATTCATCGCGTGCCCAGTAGTCGTTGATGATGGGCTGGACTTCTTTTTCCATGAACGCGCGCACCTTCAGGCGGATGGCGTTGTCCTCTGCGTTGAGCGTCTGCGCCACCATGTAGAAGTCGCCGTTTGCTGCCGGCAAAGTGTCGGGTACGGTGTAAGGCTGGGTCATAACAGATCCTTTAATCGGTAGTAACAAGAGGCGGCAATCACACCACGCGCTAGCGCGTGGTAATCGCCCCATTGACCAGCATGGCCTTGATTTCGATGTCGGTGAATGCCAGCTCGGCCAGCACGCACAGGCTGTGCTCGCCCAAGCCCGGTGCGGGACCGGGCGCGATCTTCTGGACGCCGGCCAGCGTCATCGGACTGTTGACCGTATGCGTGGCCTTGCCGTTGCGTTCGGCCAGCGGCACCAGCACGTCGTTGGCCAGCATCTGCGGATCCTTGACGATTTCGGCTAAGGTCTGTACCACGCCAAAAATAACCCGCCCGCGATTGAGTACCTCGACCCAGTGCGCCAGCGGCTGCTGGGCAAACACCGGATCGAGTATCGCCACCAGTGCCGCTGCATGCTGGCTGCGCAGCGCGCGGTCGGCAAAGCGCGGATCGGTCAGCAGCTGCGGCAGCAGCATGGCATCGGCAAAGCCGTGCCAGTCCTTGTCCTGGGCCGCCACCAGCAGCAGCCAGCGGTCGTCCTTGCTGCGATATGGATTGATCAGGGCGTTGGCGGGACGCTTGCGGTCGTGCTGCTCGACAAATTTAGCGCCATGCAGCGCTCCTTCGATCCAGGCGGCGGCCGCCCATGCTCCCTCCGCGATCAGCGAGGTGGTGACGTGGCCGCCCTTACCGGTCATCGCGCGTTGGTACAACCCGGTCACGATGGCCGAATACAGGGTCACAGCCGTGGCATGGTCGCCGATGCCGGGGATGGGCAGCGTGGGCGGGCTGTCCGCATCATGGGTCACGTCCATCAGGCCGGTGCGCGCCCAGTACGCGGTAATGTCGAAGCCGGGCTTGTTAGCTTCCGCTCCTGCCAGGCCGTAGCCGGTGATGTCGGCGTAGATCAGGCGCTCGTTGAGCGGCGCCAGCTCTGCATAAGTGATGCCCAGCTTTTGCCGGACCGACGGCGGGAAATTGGTGATCAGGACGTCGGCCCAGCGCACCAGGCGCTGCAGCACATCTTTCGCGCACGGCGATTTCAGGTCCAGCGCCAGGCTGCGCTTGTTGCGGTTGGTGAGTTGCCAGGTGTAGTTGCTGTCACTGCTGGGATTGGGAGGAGTGAGGTAGAGGCGTCGATAGGGATCACCGCCGTCCGGCGGCTCGACCTTGATTACGTCGGCGCCGAAATCACCCAGGATGGTGGCCGCCGCCGGCCCGGCGATGAAGCTGGCCAGATCGAGTACTTTCAGCCCGGTAAACAGACTCTCTTGCTTTGCTTGGGACATGTCACTCTCCGGTAGCGGCACGGCCTACATAGGCGATGCCGGTAAGGTTGCCCTGTGCGTACAGCAGGGGCTTGGGATCGTCGCCGTTCAGGCCGGCGCGGTAGACGGTGCCGCCAAGATCGGTCATGAACATGCGCTCGCCGTCGAAATCGAGCGCGATGCCTATGCCTTCCATCAGGTGCGTGACCAGGATTTCGGGTACGTGGACGGTGCCCGGCTCCGTGTCCATCGGTCCGCGGTTGACGGTATTGCCGTAGGGCGGATCGCCGCGGTCGGTCCAGTAGATCTGGCGCCGTACCAGATCCAGTTCCAGGTCGATGGGCTCGGGCAGCGCGTCATACAGCAACTCGATATCGCTGCGCGCCTGCGCGGTGTCGCCGGCCGGCATGGCTATCCCCGCGCGGAAAATGCGCCCGACGCCGGCGTTGTCCGGTCCCTTCTGGCTCCAATAAAAATGGCCGGACGCGACGTCCACCGCGATGCCCACACACCAGCGGGTCTGGTCCTTGCGGTCCTCGGCGCCCTCGCCCGTTTCGACCAGGGTTTCCACGTTACCGCCGTCGAGGTCGGCACGCATCACGCGCATGCCTTCGCGGTCGGACCAGTACAGCTTGCCGTTCTTGTGATCCAGGCACAGCTGCTTGGGTGTGAAGGTGATCCCTGGCGGCACGAGGGTCTGGCGCCGCCGGCCGTCCAGGTCGGCGCTCTCTATCGTGCCGTCATTGAGGTGCAGCACGCCCATTTCGGTCCAGTAGATACGGCCGGCATGCCTGTCCACCACGATGCCGTCCGGTTTTTTGCAGCCGCTGACCAGCACCCGCTTGTCGCTGCCATCCGGCCGCACCGTGAAAATCCGGCCTCCGCTGAGGTCCAGAACGTACAGCAAGCCGGCAGGCACCGCTTCCCTGCCGCTGATATTGATATCCATTACTGCTCCTGGTCTGAGATGCCTTGCTTACTTGCCGCTGAAGCAGGCTGGCCGTTTTGAGAGAAAGGCACTGGTGCCTTCGCGTTTGTCTTGCGTGCCGGCGCAGATGCTGAACAGCGCGCGCTCCAGCGCCTGGCCATCGGCAACGCTGGTGTCGCGGCCGCGGTTGATGGCTTCCATCGCCAGACGCACCGCGATGGGTGCATTGGCGGCAATCTGCAGCAGGATTTCTGCGGCGCGTTCGAGCAGCCGCTCGTCGGCGACCACTTCATTGACCAGCCCGATACGCAAGGCTTCCTGTGCACCTATCGTCTCGCCGGTCAGCACCAGTTGCATGGCGCGGCCGGTGCCGATCAGGCGCGGCAGCCTTTGCGTGCCGCCAAAGCCGGGTATCACTCCCAGCTTCACTTCGGGCTGGCCAAACTGCGCGTGCTCGGACGCAATGCGCAAGGTGCACGCCATCGCCAGTTCGCAGCCGCCGCCAAAGGCGTAGCCGTTGACCGCCGCAAGCACCGGCTTGCCCAGCGACTCGATCTGGTCGAACAGCTGCTGGCCGGTGCGCGTGAACTGCTCGGCCTGGACGGCATCGATCGTCGTCAGTTCGGCGATATCGGCGCCGGCGACAAAGGCACTGCCCCGGCCGGTGAGGATCACACCGGCGACGCCGTGATCGGCGCCGATCAGCGCGAAGGCCCGGCTCAACTCCAAAATGACGGCCTGGCTCAAGGCATTCTTGACGGCAGGGTTGTCCAGCGTGAGGCAAATCAGCTTGCCCATCTTTGCGTATTGCATATAGGTGAACTCGAACATGATGGTCACTCGTGGGCGCGCGATTTCAGCAAGGCCAGCAACGCGGTATCGCGCTGCGCGGCCAGCTGCTCCAGCGAGCGCCCATTGGCTTCCGCCATCACGCCGGAGATCATTTGCGCGCGTATCTCCGGCGTGATGATCGGATTGCCCAGCACCTTCCACCAGGCTTGCATCGGCCCGGTGAACTGGTCGAAGAAATGTTCGATGCCGCCCGCGCCGCCGCCCAGGTGGTATAACAAGGACGGGCCCATGACGCCCCAGCGCAGGCCCGGTCCCCAGCAGACGGCAGTGTCGGCATCTTCCACGCTGATCACGCCTTCGGACACCAGGTAGACGATTTCCCGGAACAGCGCCGATGCCAGGCGGTTCGCCACATGACCGGGCACTTCCTTGTGCAGCCGTACGGTACGCTTGCCCAGTCCCCGGTAAAACTCCGTGACCTGCTGTATCGTCCGCTCGGACGTTTGCTGGCCGCCGACGATTTCCACCAGCGGGATCAGATGCGGCGGGTTGAACGGATGGCCGATGACGCAGCGCTCCGGGTGGCGCTTGCAGCCAGCCTGGATGGCCGACATCATCAAGCCCGAGGAACTGGACACGATAGGCACGGTTGACGGCAGGGCCGCATCGATGGTTTCGTACAGGGACAGTTTGAAATCCAGGCGCTCCGGCCCGTTTTCCTGCACCAGGTCCACGCCTTCCAGCGCCTCGCGCAAGTGCGGCGTGAAGCGCAGCCGTCCCCGGTCTATGTCTGGCCCCAGGCCCAGCGATTCCATCGCAGGCCAGGCTTGCTCGACGAACTGGCGCAATTTGCTTTCCGCATCGGGCGCGATATCGGTGGCGACGACCTCCAGCCCTCGGGACAAAAAGAGGGTGGTCCAGCTGGCGCCGATGGCGCCGGTACCGATCACGGCGATTTTCCGAACAGGGGTAGACATCTTGCAACTCCTTCGACGAGGTTCGCTTTCAAAACTGCAGTGTAAGGAGGAATGGGGCGGCGCGAAATTACATCTTCCTGCAATACCGTGCGCCAGGGCGCCGCCGCTTCGGCAACGAAAAACGGCACGGCCAGAACAGCCGCGCCAAACCAACCGCCCCATGAACTGGTGCGGCATGCCGGGCAACGGGAGAGCTCCACCCGGCTGGAGAACAAGGTACTTTAGACGGGATCAGCCGGGCGGTCTATTGCAGGAACCAACTAGCTTACAATGTCGCTTTGCTATTGGCTCTGCTTCTCCATGGCCATCCCCCATCCTTCAGCCCATGCGCTTGCCGGCTCACTGATCAGCGCTCCCTTTTAGCAAGCGATCACGGTCGACTTCGAAGACCAAGCCGCACTGCGCAGTCAAGTACTCGAACGCGACCTTGCCTATTCGCTGGTGGAAGCCGGCCGCACCGGGCCTCTGGCGCTAACCGAGGATCAGCCCCTGGGCGCAGCAGCGTGGATACTTCCGCGCACAGCGGCAATAGCGCATGTTGAATGCTCAGCCAAGGCCGCGTTCCTCGCGTCCACTCTCGGCGGCCAGGGCTTGTCCAACTACCAGCAAATTGTGGAGAACATAGCGCCGTTGGCGCAGCAGTTGATCGGGAAGGACGCATGGTATCTATCCATTCCAAGCGTCGCGCCAAACGCGCCAGGAGCGGGAATCGGCGCCCGGCTTCTGCAAGGCACGCTGGAGGAAGCACGCCGCTCGGGTATTGACTGTTATCTGGAGACATACACGCAGCGCAATCACGCTTTCTACAGGCGCCGCGGATTCCACGACGCCGGCTGTGGCGTGGAGCCTGTGACCGGTAGCAAATATGTGTTGATGCTGAGGCGGGGGTGACGTAAGGCTGGGCGTCAAGTCAGTGCGCGCTTGAGCGCAGCATAGTTCCAAAAGAGGAGTAATATTTGCTAGCTTAGCAGTCGCGACCGTTTACGATCCGAGCCCGCACCAGAGTGAACCCGCATTCCATGAACCAAATCGACACCGATTTAGATCGCGCTCTGAAGCTGCGCGCACACGACTACACAGTCCGTGTTCCCGAGAGTGCCGGCTACAAGTGCCTCGATGCTCTGCTCAACGCACCGATGGACTCCGCGACCTTTCTGCCCATCGCTATTGGTATCGCGTCGGCGCTGGCCAAAGTCCACCAGAGTGGGCTAGTCCATAGGGATGTCAAGCCGGCCAACATCCTGTTGCATCCCGATAGTGGCGAGGTCAGGCTCACAGGTTTCGGCCTTGCCTCCCGGCTTGCGCGCGAGCGTCAGCGGCCCGCGCCGCCAGAATCCATAGCAGGAACGCTCGCCTATATGGCGCCGGAGCAGACCGGGCGGATGAATCGTTCGGTCGATTCGCGCAGCGATCTTTACGCATTCGGCGTGACGCTCTACCAGATGCTCACTGGTAGTTTGCCATTCACCGCTGTCGAACCGATGGAACTGGTGCACTGTCATATCGCGAGACAGGTGGAGCCGCCGCACCAGCGTGTCCCCCACCTGGCCCCCATCCTCTCCGCGATCGTGATGAAGCTGCTCGCCAAGGCCGCGGAAGAGCGCTATCAGACCGCGGCAGGTGTTGAAGCGGACCTGCGGCGTTGCCTTACCGAACGACGCATCAACGAATTCCCGCTCGGCGAGCGCGACACGCCGGACCAACTGATCATTCCCGAGAAACTATACGGCCGGGCGCGCGAGGTCGAGACCTTGCAAGCCGCCTTCGAGCGCGTCGTCAACAACGGGGCGCCCGAGCTGGTGCTGGTCTCGGGGTATGCGGGCGTCGGCAAATCCGCCATCGTCAACGAGCTGCACCGGACGCTGGTGCCGGCACGCGGGCTTTTCGCGGCAGGCAAGTCCGAGCGCTACAAGCGCGACATCCCGTATTCGACGCTGGCGCAAGCGTTCCGGGCTCTGCTGCGGCCGCTGCTCGGCAAAAGCGGGGCCGAGCTGGCGTCCTGGCGCGCCGCTCTTCAGGAAGCGCTGGGACCGAATGCCGGCCTGGTGGTGGATCTGGTTCCGGAGGTGGCCCACATCATCGGACCGCCCGCGCCCGTCCCCGAGTTGCCGCCGCAAGAGGCGCACCAGCGCTTCCAGCTTATCTTCCGCCGATTCATTGACGTGTTCGCCCGGCCGGAACATCCGCTGGTGCTGTTCCTCGACGATATGCAGTGGCTCGACGTGGCGACGCTCGATCTGATCGAGGACCTGCTGACCCACTCCGATCGGCAGAGCCTCATGCTGATCGGCGCCTACCGCGACAATGAAGTCGATGCTGCGCACCTGCTGACGCGCAAGCGCGATGCTCTCCAGGCTGCCGGTGGCAAGGTGGCGCAAATCACGCTCGCGCCGCTTGCCCGGGAACATCTCGAACAATTGCTCGCGGACGCACTTCACAGCCATCCAGGGCGGGTGGCACCGCTCGCCCGGCTGGTGCATGACAAGACCGCCGGCAATCCGTTCTTCGCCATCCAGTTCATTTGTTCGCTGGCCGACGAGGGCCTGCTGATCTTCGACCATGACGCGGCGCACTGGTCGTGGGACCTCGAGCGCATCCACACGAAGGGCTACACCGACAATGTGGTGGAGCTGATGGTCGGCAAGCTGGGCCGCCTGTCCACTGAAAGCCAGCAAGACCTGCAATTGCTGGCGTGCATGGGGACCGACGCCGAACTCGTCATGCTGGAAACAGTTTTTCGGCTCCCGGAAGACGGTCTCCGCGGCCGGCTTTGGGAAGCAATCCGGGCCGGTCTCATCATCTGCACCGCGAATTCCTGCAGCTTCGTGCACGACCGGGTTCAAGAGGCGGCGTACTCCCTGCTTCCCGAAGAGGCGCGTGCGCAGCTTCATCTGCGGATAGGTAGGACGCTCACTGCCGCCATCCCGGCGGAAAAGCTGCCGGAGATGATCTTCGAAGTCGTCAATCAGCTCAATCGCGGCACGCTACTGATCACGTCAGCGGACGAGCGCGAGCGGCTCGCCGAGCTGAACCTGGTCGCCGGCAAGCGGGCGATGGCTTCGTCCGCCTACGCCTCTGCGCTGACCTATTTCAGCGCCGGCGCGGCGCTGATCGGGGAAGATGCGTGGGCGCGCCGGCAGCAGCTGGCCTTCGCCCTGGAACTGCATGCGGCCGACTGCGAGCTGTGGCTGGGCGCGCAACCGTCAGTGGAGCAGCGTCTGGCGGCGCTGGCAACGCGCACCGTCGGCACCATCCAATGCGCGGCCGTCGCGAGCCGGCGCGTGGATCTGTACACGCTGTCCAGGGCCATCGAACGTGCGGTCGCGGTGGGGTTGGACTACCTGCGGCAGGTGGGCATCGATTGGGCAGCCCATCCCACCCCGTTGGCAGCGAGCCGCGAGTACCAGCGGATCTGGCTCCAGCTCGGAAACCGGCCCATCGAGGATCTGGTCGACCTGCCGCCGATGGACGATCCCGCGTCTCGCGCCACGCTCGACGTGCTCACCGCCCTGGGCGCGCCAACCTTATATACCGACGAAAATCTGTACGCGCTCACCACCTGCCGGGTGGTGAACCTCAGCCTGGAGCGTGGCAACAGCGACGCCACACCGACGCATTACGCCGCCGTCGGGCTGATCGCCGGCGACCGCTTCGGCGACTACGATGCGGGCTATCGATTGGGAAAGATGGCCTGCGAATTGACCGCGCGCCGCGGCCTGACGCGCTTTGCAGGAAAAGCCTATTCGAACTTCGCGCTGCTGGTGCCGTGGACGCGTCCGCTACGGGAGGGTATCGAACCGGCGCGCCGTGCTTTTCAGATGGCGAGCGAGCAAGGTGATCCGATGTTTGCCGCGTACGCCTGCCGCAAAATCAGTTCCATGCTGCTCGCTGCGGGTGAGCCGCTCGATCTGGTTGAGCGCGAAGCCGAGCACGGATTGGAGTTCGTGCGCACGATACGCTACGAATATGCCGCCGACCTGATCTCCGCCCCGCTCGCGCTGGTGCGCACGCTGCGCGGCGGGAGCGCGAAATTCGGTGCGCTCGAGCTTGGCCCATTCACGGAGAGCTCGTTCGAGGCGCGCCTCACTGGCCACCCGGCGCTGGGCGTACCCGAATGTTTTTACTGGATCCGCAAGCTGCAAGCACGCTTCTTCGCTGGCGACTACGCAGCGGCGAACGACGCGGCGGAGCATGCGGCAAGATGTTTTTCGACATCGACGTCGCTGCTGGTCATGCTGCTGGAGCGGGCCGACTATCATCTGTATGCAGCCCTCTCCCGCGCCGCGTGCTGCGCGCCCATGGGTCCCGATTCCTATGCGCAGCACAGGGAAGCGCTGGCGGCCCATGAGCGGCAACTGCGGGCATGGGCGGAAAACTGCCCGCAGAATTTCGAGGACAGCGCGGTCTTGCTCGGTGCGGAGATCGCCCGCATCGAGGGCCGCACGCTCGAAGCGATGGATCTGTACCAACGTGCCATACGCGTTGCGCGTACAAACGGCTTCGTTCAAAACGAAGCGCTGAGCTACGAACTGGCCGCCCGCTGCTACGCGGCACGCGGCCTCGACGAGATTGCCCGTCTCTACCAGGGAAACGCACGGCAGGCCTATCTACGCTGGGGAGCCCATGGCAAAGTGCGGCAACTCGATCAGCTCCATGCGGGGACAGAACAGGATGATCGCGCGCTGCCCCCCGCAGGCATGATCGTCGCCCCCGTCGACGACCTGGACCTGGCCACCGTGATCAAAGTGTCGCTGGCAGTGTCGAGCGAGATCGTCCCGGAAAAGTTCATCGAATCGCTGTTGCGCACGGCCATCGAGCATGCCGGCGCGGACCGTGGGTTGCTGATACTCCCACGTGACGGTGAATTCCTGATCCAGGCCGAGGCCAGCACTGGCGCCAGCTCCGTTTCGGTCAGCCTGAGCGAGATACCGGTTTCCGCGGACCTGCTTCCCGTGTCGGTGATCTGTTATGCCGCGCGCACCCGGGAAATCGTGATGCTCGACGATACCTCAGCCGGGAGTCCGCATGCCGCCGATCAGTACATCGCTGCGCAGGGCATCCGGTCCTTACTTTGCCTGCCGTTGCTGAAGCAGGGGGTGCTGGTTGCGCTGCTCTACCTGGAAAACAGGCTGGCTGCAGGCGTTTTCACGCCAGGCAGGATGGCTGTGCTGGAAGTGCTGGCTTCCCAGGCGGCGATTTCGCTTGAAAACAGCCTGCTATACCGTCAGCTCCAGAGGCGCGAGTCCGAGATCCGCCGCCTGGTCGACGCGAACATTGTGGGGATCATGATCTGGGACCGGGAAGGCCAGATTCTCGAAGCGAATGACGCGTTCCTGCGCACAGTCGGCTACCAGCGCGAGGACCTCACGTCGGGCCGCTTGCGTTGGACCGACCTGACGCCGCACGAATCGCTGGTCCAGGAACTGGAGCAAATCCTGCCGGAGATTGCGCTGAGCGGCAGCGTACAGCCGTTCGAGAAGGAATATGTGCATAAGAATGGCCACCGGGTTCCCGTGCTCATCGGGGTGGCCGCCTTCGACGATGAACATAGCCGCGGCGTCGCCTTTGTCCTCGATATGAGCGACCGCAAGCGAGCCGAGGAAGAGCTGCGCCGTAGCCGCCAGTACCTCGCGGACGGGCAGAAGATCAGCCACACCGGAAGCTGGGCATGGAGTCCCATTTCCAATGCCGTGCTGTATTGGTCAGACGAGTGCTATCGCATACGTGGCTACGACCCTGCCAAGGGTCTGCCTTCGTACGAGCAAATAACGGGGGACATTCATCCGGAAGACCACGCCCGCATCGTGGAGAGCTTTGTGCAGTGCGTACGCGAAGGCTCCGACTGGGAAGCCGAGTACCGGCACATGAACTTCGCGACCGGCGTGAGAATCGTCCACAGCCTGGCGCGTCCGGTTCGGGACCGTACGGGCCAGGTCATCGAATACATCGGCACTGTGGTTGATGTCACCGAGCAGAAGCGCGCAGAGGAGGAACGCAGGGAATACTTGTGGTTCCTCGAGTGCATGGACCGCATCAACCGCGCCATGCAGCACACCACCGAGGTCGAAGGCATGACACGCGGCGTGCTTGAAGAGGCGCTGGCCATCTTCAATTGCGACCGGGCCTGGCTGGTCTACCCGTGCGATCCCGATGCACCGACCTGCCGCGCGGTGATGGAACAGACGACCCCCGACTATCCGGGCGCCTTTGTGCTCCACTTGGAGCTGCCGGTGGACGCCCAGACGGCGGAAACCATGCGCGGCATGCTGCACGCCTCGGGCGCGGTGGTGGATCCTGGCATCCCGCCGGAGATACGCCAGCGGTTCAATATTCTGTCGACGATCGCCATTGCGGTTCGCCCCAAGGGCGACACACCGTACATGTTCGGGCTGCATCAATGCTCGCATGGCCGCTCCTGGACCGCCGTGGAGCGGCGGCTCTTCGAGGAAATCGGCAGGCGCCTGGAAGATGCGTTGACCAGCGCGATCGCGCACCGCGACCTGCTCGCCAGCGAGGAGGCGCTGCGCACCAGTGAGGAGCGCTTCCGTATCCTGGTCGACCATGCGGCGGATGCCATTTTCCTGTATGGCGAGGACGGTCTCGTACTCGACGTGAACCGCCAAGCCTGCGAATCACTCGGTTATACCTCCGAAGAGTTCATCGGCAAGAGCGCCAGTCAGTTCGACTGCGACATCACGCCGGAAATGGCCGAGCAAATCAGGCAGCGGCTAGTCAGGGATGGCAGTGCGACATTCCATAGCCGCCGCAGGCGTAAGGATGGCAGCCTGTTTCCCGTTGAAGTACGGGCACGGGCATTCAAGCGCGGCGGACGCCTGTTCGCGATTACTATCGCCACCGATATCACCGACCGCCGGCACCGCGAGCAACGGCTGCTCGCGCAATTTAGCGTCACACGGACGCTGTCCGAGGCTGGCTCGCTGGATGAGGCAGCACCGCGCATCCTGCAGCAAATGTGTGAGGCGCTGGAGTGGGATCGTGGTGCGCTCTGGCGCGTCGCCCCGGAAGCGGGCGGGCTGGTGTGCGTGGAAACCTGGCCGCCGGCCGGCCCCGGGTCGCTGTCCGGGTTGAACGCTGTCTGCACAGGACTGCTCGAGCGAGTATGGCCGAGTGGAGCACCGGCATGGATAGCCGACATGGCGCTCGATCCGGAATTCCAGCAGACAGAATGGCCCGAGCAGGAGGGATTGCGGGCGGCCTTCGCCTTCCCGATCGCGCTCAGGAGCGAGGTACTGGGCGTGATCGGGTTCTTCAGCCGCGAGGTTCGCGACGCCGATGCCGACCTAGTGCAGGTGATGAACTCTGTCGCCGGGCAGATCGGACAATTCATCGAGCGCACGCGAGCGGAAGACGCGCTGCGGCATGCCCGGGAAAAGCTGGCGCAGGCCTCACGAATGGCGACGGTAGCCGAGCTGTCGGCGTCCATTGCCCACGAAATTAACCAGCCGCTGCAGGCCGTTGTGGCCAATGCGCAAGCATGCCGGCGCTGGCTCGCGGCAACGCCACCCAACATCGACAAAGCCCTGCTCAGCGCCGACTCCATCGTCCGTGACGGCTATGCCACGGCGGACGTGATCAGCCGGATTCGCGCGCTGTTCAAGCGCACGGCTCCAGCCATGGTCGATCTTGACATGAACAAGCTGATACTGCAGATCAGCAGGCTGATGGCTGACGAAATCCACGCCAATGCGATCGTACTCGAGACCCGCCTGGCCCAAGACGTGCCGATGATCAGGGCCGATGCGGTGCAGATTCAGCAAGTGATCGTCAACCTGATGCGTAACGCCGTTGAGGCGTCGCCGGCGATGGCCAAGCGTAAGAAGTCCCTGTTGATACGCTCGCGGCGCGACGGGGACAAGGTGGTGGTCGACGTTCAGGATGAGGGCACGGGACTGGCGAATCTGGAGAGGATATTCGAGCCATTCACCACGACCAAGGAAACCGGCATGGGTATGGGGCTGGCGATCTGCCGGTCGATAGTCGAAGCGCACGCCGGCCATATCTGGATGGTGCGCAACGAGGTCCATGGCGTGACCGTCAGCTTCAGCCTTCCGGCCACGACTTCGGATGCCGGGTGAAGTTGGCGGACATCATTCCCGGTGGCAGCAAACGAACACAGATTGTCCCAAAAACCACCCTATTTGACACTGGGGCCCACAGCAGCATCGTTATAATCGGCACGCGGCTGTGGCCGGCCGCCGCTGCAATGAACCATGCTCGTCAGCTACCTCAGCAAGTCAAACTGGTTAAAATAGCAGCGCCGGCCTCCTTTCAGGAGAATCGGATCCAACACAGGATGACTCAATGAAGCTGACTTTGGTGGTTTTGGACGGGGTGCAAGCTTTGGATGTGGCCGGTCCGCTGGACGTCTTCGCGGAGGCAAATCTGCTGTTGCCCAAGAAAGACCAGTACCTCATCACCATGGTCGGCGAACGACCGGGCAGCGTCACTTGCTCCAGCGGACTGGAATTCAAAGTCCATTGCGACTATCCGAATTTTCATGCGCAGAGCGACTTGTTGCTGGTTTCGGGCGGACCCAGGATGCCGGATTACCAGCCCGATCCCGTCTTCCTCAGCTGGCTGAACCAGCATGCACAAGCGGCCAGCCGCTTCGGCGCCGTGTGCAACGGCGTGTTCTTGCTGGCACATGCCGGCCTGCTCGCCGGGCGGGAAATCACCACCCACTGGGACCATGCAGAGCGGCTAACCAAGCTGTTCCCCGAGTCAAACATCCGGCCCGACAAGATCTTTGTCCGCGACGGCAATCTATTCACCTGCGGCGGCGTTACTGCCGGCATCGACCTGTGCTTATCGCTGGTAGCCGAGGACTGGGGCCACGATCTGGCCATGAAGGTTGCCAAGCGCCTCATCGTCTACATCCGCCGCGACGGCGGGCAATCGCAATACAGCCCTTACCTGGCGGTCGGCCCGGACGAAAACTCGCTACTCACCAAGGTGTTACGGCACGTGACCGACCACATCAGCGATCCACTGACCATCGAAGACATCGCCGACGCGGTCGGCGTCAGCCGGCGCACTTTTTCGCGCGCCTTTGCCAAGCATGCCCATGTCACGCCTTCCGTGTTTGTCGACCAGGTGCGCATCGATTTTGCCCGCAAGCTGCTGGAGGAAACCGACGTGCCGCTGAAAACGGTCGCATTCCGCTGCGGCTTCCACACCGCGACACAGATGCGCATGATCTTCTCGCGCCACTTGAATACCACGCCCAAGCTGTACCGGGAACGCTTCCGCGCCGACGATTTCGCCCGATAGCCGCTTCACTTCAATACGCGCTGCGCCAGCATCAGCAATGCGCCGAACAAGCCAAACACAATCAGGAAACCGAAGTAATCCAGGCTGGACAACAGCGTCGCCTGCTGGCTCACCTGTTGCGCCAGCGCGGCAAGCGCCAGCTGCGCCGCTTGGGCGCCATGGCTGGCGGCAAATTGCTCGCCCAGCTGTCCGGCCAGATTGCTGAACGCCGCATCCTGGTGATTGACGTGCTGCACCAGCACCGCCAGGTGCTCGGTGTTGCGCCACTGCAGACCCAGCGCCGCACCCGCCACGCCCACCGACACGCCGAACTGCGAGAGCATGTTCTTCAGTTGCTGGCCGTTGGAGAAAGCCACTTCATCGCCCTGCAGATCCATGAACGAGTGCAAGGCCGTGGTGACCATCACCGGCGTGATGAAGGCGCCAAACAGGGCGATGCCGGGCCACACGTCGCGCCACAAATTGGCCTCGCCATTCAAGTGCAGCAGCACCGCGCCAGAGAGCATCAGGAAAGAAAATCCGGTCAGGTAGAATTTTTTGGCCGACAGGCTTTTCGTCATGATATAGGCCTGGATAGCAAAAATGGGAAACGCCACGATCAGGCCGGCTGTCTGCACCTGGCCTATCACCTCCCACGGAAAGCCCAGGCCGCCCTGCATGAAGATCGGCAGCATGTAATTGTTCGCGCCCAGCATCATGTAGCCCAGCGCGAACACCCCCATGCCGACCACGTAGCGAGGGATGCGCAAGCGCTTCATCACCAGCAGCGGACGTTCGTGCTCATGCTGGTGGCGGGCGAAGTACGCCAGGGCGGTAAAGCCGACCAGGATGGCCAGCGCCAGCGGGATGGCGTCCGCATAAAAATCATACGATGCGCGCAGCAAGGCGTACAGGATCAGGAACGCGCCGCCTGCCATCAGCAAGGTCATCATCGGGTGCGCCTGGCTGCGCTTTTCCACCGGCACTACGTCGTTCGGCAGCACCATGGTGGCGACTGCCGCGGCAATCGCAGCCTGCACCGCCAGCAGCGCGAAGATGCCCGACCAGGTGCCATGTGACACGGCGATCGAGGCCAGCAACGGCGCCATGCCGTTGCCGATAGCCAGCCCGCTGCCGAACGCTACGATGCCGCGGAAACGCCGAGGACCGGGCGCTATCATTTGCACGATCAGGCGCGAGCTGGTCAAAAACGGACCGCCGGCCAAGCCCATCACCACCCGTCCGACCAGGTATTGCGGGAACGAGGTGGCAGTGCCGCTGATACAGGCGCCAATGATGTACACCACCACCGATGCCTGCACGAAGCCACGCCAGCCGAGGCGTTCGATCAGCCAGCGCTGTTTGGAAATGGCCGCGATCGCCACCACCGCATACATGGCCGTCGAGAACGTGAATTCCTCCGGCGTGGCGCCGATCTCGCCCAGGATGGGACCGGAGGCAAAGGTGATCATGCCCCCCTGCAGGAACTCCAGTGAGTTCAGCAGGAAAATGCAGACCAGCAGGCCGCTCTCATGCGGATGCTTGGCGGCGCCCATGTCAGTTCGCCTGCGCCAGGGTATTGCCAGCGCCGCCGCTGTTGGCCGCGACGATGCGTTCGACCAGCTGATCGGCCCGCTCCAGTTCGTGCTTGAATACGTCGGTGCTGTAGGCCGGGCGGTTGGCGACGGTGTTCATCGCCACCGGGCCGCTGCGGTTGCTGGTGTCCACCGCCACATGCATCGACAGGCCCAGCTTGAGCGGATGCGCCGCCAGTTGCCTGGCATCGAGCGCGATGCGGATCGGCACCCGCTGCACCACCTTGATCCAGTTGCCGGTCGCGTTCTGCGCCGGCAGCAGGGCGAAGGCGCTGCCGGTGCCGGCATCCTGGCCGATCACGCGGCCGCTGTAGTGGACCGCCTTGCCATACACGTCGGCCGACAGCGTGACCGGCTGGCCGATGCGGATCTGGCCCAGCTGGGATTCCTTGAAGTTGGCGTTGACCCACATCTGCTCGGGCGGCACGATGGACATCAGCGATGCGCCGGCATTGACCCGCTGTCCCAGCTGCACGTTGCGCTTGGTGACCAGGCCGGACACCGGCGCGCGCAAGGTGGTGCGCACCGACGCGATGTAGGCGTCGCGCAGCTGCGAGATGGCGGCCTGCACCTCGGGGTGGCTGGTGATGCTGGTCTGGTCGACCAGCGCGCTGGCACTGGCCAGCTGCTGTTCGGCCACGCTCAGCGCGGCGCGCGCCACCTTCACGGCATCCTCGGCGTGCTGCATGTCCTCGCCCGAGATGGCGCCGCTGCTGGAGAGGTCGTGGCGGCGGGCCAGATCAGCCTCGGCGCGCGACAGGTCGGTGGCGCGCAGCGTCAGGTTGGCGCGGAACTGGCTGGCATTGGAAAATTCCACCCGCACCTGGCGCACCGCCTTCGACAGCTGCGCCTCGGCGCGCGCCAGCGCCAGCTGGGCATCGACTTCATTGAGCTGCACCAACACCTGGCCAGCCCTCACATACTCGGTGTTGTCGGCGCCAATCTGGGTCACGCTGCCCGACAGCTGCGGCGTAACCTGTACCACGTTGCCGTCGACGTAGGCGTCTTCGGTGACCTCTTTGTCGGTCGGAGCGAGCAGCAACCAGGCCGCAGCAGCGGCACCGGTGAGCAGCGCGGCGGCCACCACGGTCTGCGCGTTGATGAGTTTTTTCGCGGGCGGCTGGGACTCCGCCGCGGCGCCGCTATTGTTGGTCTGAGTCATGATATTCACCGAGAAGAAAGGGCCGCTTGGCCTGGATAGGAAAGATTCTGATAGCCGCCGCCGAGGGCGCGTGCCAGCTGCATGTCGAGCTCGAAAGCGCGCGTGTCGAGGTCGATTTGCGTGCGCTGCTGCGCCAGCACCTGGCTTTGCGCGGCCAGCACCTGCAGGTAGTTGCCCACGCCGCAGCGGTAGCGCTGCACCGACAAGTCATACGCCTGCTGCGCGGCGGCCAGCGCCTGCGCCTGCAGCGTGTTGCGTTCGGCCAGCCACTGGATCGACACCAGCTGGCTGACCACGTCGCGCAGCGCATCGACCAGGGTCTGGTTATAGGCTTCCACGGCCAGGTCGTAATCCGCATCGCGCAAGGCCAGGTTGTTGCGCAGCCGGCCACCATCAAAGATCGGCAGGCTCAGGCCGGCGCCGGCGCCGGCGATGCTGTTGGCACCTTGCAGGAAGTTACTGAGACCAAAACCTTGCAGGCCCATCAAGCCATTCAGGTTGATGGTCGGGTAAAACTGCGCGTGGGCCACATCAATCTCCTTGCGCTGCGACTCGACGCGCCAGCGCTGCGCCACCACATCCGGACGGCGCGCCAACAGCTCACTGGGCAGCACACTGGGCACGCTGGCAGGACGCACCGCCTTCAGTTGCGGCCGGACGATGCTGATGCCGCGGTCCGGCCCGGCGCCGATCAGCGCCGCCAGTTGCGTGCGCACCAGGGCAATTGCTTCGTCCGTGGCGGCGATGTCGGCCTTGGCTAGCGGGATCGCTAGTTCCGCCTGCTTCAGGTCGGTTTGCGAGTCGATCTTCGCCGCCACACGCTGCTGGCTCAGTTGCAGCACCTGCTGGCGTTGTTGCAGCACCTGCTCGCCCAAGTCGCGCTGCGCATACAGCTGCGACAGTTTCAGATAGGTCTGGGTGATGCCCACCGTCAGCACCAGGCGCACCGCTTCGCCTTCCACTTCCGCCACCTTCTGCCGGCCCAGCGCCGCATCCAGCGCCGCCTCATGCTTGCCCCAGAAATCCACTTCATAGCCGAAGTTCAGCATGGCCTCGCTGCGCCACGCCCAGCCGCCTGCCAGCGGTGGCGGCACATCGCCGGTCGCACTGAACTTCAAGCGGTCGCTGCGCGCGCCGCCCGTCACTTGCGGCGACATGGCCGCCCCCGTGATGCCGGCCACCGCGGCCGCCTGCCGCACGCGCGCGGCTGCCGCACGCATGGTCGGGCTGCTGGCCAGCGCTTCGTCGACGATATGGTTCAGTTGCGCGTCGCCGTAGCGCTGCCACCAGTCGTAGGCCGGCCATGCGGCGGGCGACAGCTGCGCGGGCCCCAGCGTGGCGCTGGCCTGCAACTGGTCGGCCTGCTGCAAGCGCGCCTGCGGTTTCAGGCCGCCGTCGCTGGCGCAGCCTGCCAGCAGCGCAGCGGCAGCGGCCAGGACGGCGAGGCGGAAGCTAGGCTTACTCATGGTGATTCCTCCTGATTTTGCTGTCGCGGCCAAGCCGGCCGCTTCGATCAGTTCAGTATGGTTTACTACATTAGTAAAGGGAATTCCTGCATGCATCGTCAGACGGCCAATCGGCAGCGGTTTGGGGACATTGCAGCCAGGCGCGCTTGATCGCCTGCCTGCCAGCCGACATACTCGGTCTTCCCGCATTCCGGATCCCGTTTGTTGCCCATGCCATCCATCGCACCAGAACCCGCACTGCCCGACGTCCTTGGGCACGGATTAAGCGTCGTTTTTTGCGGCATCAACCCCGGCATCGCCGCGGCGGCGGCCGGGCACCATTTCCTAGGGCGGGGGAACCGTTTTTGGCCGGTGCTGCATCTGGCCGGCTTTACCCCGCACCAGGTGGCAGCGCAAGATGACCGGTCGGTGCTGGCGTTCGGGCTGGGGCTGACGGCAGCCGTCAGCCGCGCGACCAGCCGGGCAGACCAGGTACAGGGGGACGAATTTGCGCAAGCGGCGGCGGAACTGTTCGACAAGCTGGCGCGCTATCAGCCGCAGTGCATCGCCTTCCTGGGCAAGGCGGCCTACCTGGGCATCACGCGCCAGCGCGCAGTGCAATGGGGTGAACAGCCGGAGCGGCTGGGAACTACGCGCGTGTGGATACTGCCCAATCCCAGCGGGCTGAATCGGGGCTTTAGCCAGGGAAGATTGGTAGAAGCTTACGCGGAACTGCGGCGTGCGCTTAGTTGACGGTGAGGGTGCGCGCGCGCAGGCGCGGCGTCACAAAGTCCAGGAAGGCGCGCAATTTCAGCGGCAGCGGCGCCGGGCCTTTATATACCAGGCTGATCGGCAATGGCGCCGATGCGAACCCATCGAGCACCACGCACAACGCATGGTCACGGATGGCGTCCGCGACCTGGTAGGACAGTACCCGTACCAAGCCGACACCCAGCATCGCGGCCGAGATGGCCGCCTCCGCCGTGTTGACTGCCAGCCGTGTATGCACCGGCACCGACAGCTCCGATTTGCCCGTGCCGAACACCCAGGCCCGCTTGGACGCCAGCACCTCGAAGGTAATGCACGCATGTTCGGCCAGCTCGCCCGGCTTGGCCGGCACGCCATGCTTTGCCAGATAGGCCGGACTGGCACAGACCACCCGGCGCACCGTGCCAACGCCCTGCGCCATCAGCGTGCTATCGGGCAGTTCGCCTATGCGCACCGCGACATCGGCCGCTTCGTCCATCAAGTGCACGACGCGGTCGGTCAGTACCAGGTTGACGTTGATCTCCGGATACTGCGCCAGGAATTCTGCGACGATAGGCACCACGTGCAGACGGCCGAATACGACGGGCGCCGTGACCACCAGCTCGCCTTTGGGTGCGGCATATTCACCGGTCGCGCAGCGTTCGGCTTCGCCAATTTCTTCAAGGATGCGCCGGCAGGCGGCGACGTAGGCAACGCCCGCTTCCGTCAGCGACAGCTGCCGCGTCGTGCGGTGCAGCAGGCGTGTTTTCAGATGCGCTTCCAATTCGCCCACCTTGCGACTGACCGTGGCCAGCGGCATGCCAAGGTGGCGCGCGGCCGCCGACAGGCTGCCCGCATCGACAACGGCAACCAGAATGGACATGGATTCCAGGCGATTCATCTGACCCTATCAAAAATTGGAAGAATGATTCTCAATCTTAGGGGATTCTCTTTATATCAGCAAGCACCTAAGCTGCCAGGCAAGTTCTCCGCCGCGGCACTCCGCAGCACCCACATCAATGAAAGGAAACTGCCGTGAGCAGCCAGACCATTACCCCCAGTAGTCCAGAAGCGCCCCCTGTAGCGTCGCGCGGCAAGATCGTCATGATGGCGGTCATTGCCGGCGCGGTGATCACCAATGTCTATGCCACCCAGCCCATCCTGCCGCTGATCCAGTCCGACATGCAGGTCGACGTGAGCATGGTCGACCTGGTCGCCGGCGCGGCGCTGCTCGGTTTCGCCAGCGGGCTGGCGCTGCTGCTGCCAATGGGCGACCGCTTCGATCGGCGCAAGCTGGTGCTGGGCCAGATCGCGGTGGCCTTTGGCTTTGGCGTGGCGGCGGCGCTGGCGCCCGGGATCTGGGCGCTGATCGCGGCATCGTTCGGCCTGGGCATGGTCAGCTGCGTGCCGCAGCAACTGGTGCCGTTCGCGGCGGTGATGTCGATGCCGTCCGAGCGCGGGCGATCGGTGGGTACGGTGGTCAGCGGCATCATGGTCGGCATCCTGCTGGGACGCACGATCAGCGGCGCGGTCGGCGCAGCTTATGGCTGGCGCGCGGTGTACGGCGTGGAAGCGGCGTTCATGGTGCCGGTGTTTATCGCAGCGGCTCTGCTGCTGCCGCGCGGTGTGCCGAGCACGAATCTGTCGTATGGACGGCTGCTTGCGTCGCTGTGGCCACTGGCGCGCGACCATCACCCGATTCGTGAATCGATGATGGTGCAGGCGCTGTTGTGGGCTTGCTTCAATGCGTTCTGGGTGAATCTGGCGGCGCTGCTGGCGAACGGCCCGTGGCATCTTGGCAGCGCCTGGGCGGGCGGCTTCGGCATCATCGGCGCGGCTGGTGCGCTGGCTGCGTCGCTGGGCGGCCGCGCGGCCGACCGGCTGGGATCGCGGGCCGTGATCGCGGCCAGCATCGGCATCGTGACGGTGGCCTACTTGCTGCTGGCCGGCGCCGATACTTCGCTGGCCTTGCTGGTGATCGGAGTGATTGTGCTGGATATCGGCGTGCAGGCCGGCCTGGTGTCCAACCAGACGCGCGCGTTTGCTGTCGATCCGAAGGCACAGGGGCGTATCAACAGCCTGTACATGACCGCCACCTTCTGCGGCGGCGCGCTCGGCGTGATGATCAGCGGCCCGCTGATGACGCGCTACGGCTGGCACGGCATCGTGGTCTTCGGCATCGCACTCGGCTTGACCGCTGCCCTGATCCACTGGGCCTGCAATCCCAGCCGCCAGTCCGTAAGCTAGCTAGCGTCCGGATCGGCATGCGCCTGCGGGAATTCCACCAGATGCGCGAGCCCAGCCTTTCCTGCGCGAACAGCTCCACCACCTAAGGACCGATGGCACCGGCAATCGCGCCGGTTCTTGCGCGCAGCGGATTGCCGGGAAAGTAGTACCCCTAGCAGGCACACCATCCCGCGATGAGCTGGCCCACCGCACCAGCTTGGCCGAACGGCAGCGTGCACAATAGCCGCGTACCGGCAGGCAGATATATCCAGGCGACGCCCGTCAGGAATTGCGCTCGCATGAGGAGCCCTTCATACGCCAGCATCATCAACCCGTGCCTGGCGATGCCAGTCAGCATCAGGTGCAGCGTCATGCGCAAGGAAGAAAGAGGCTGATTTATTGGGGCGCTGCTTGGCTTTGTCCTGTATGGGCTGCGCCGACAGGATATGCCAATCAGAACAGATTGCCCTGCGACGTGGTCAGGTTGGCGAAGCTGTCGTTCATCGGCAGCAGGATGGAGTCGGCGATAGGCTGCAACTGCTTGCTCAGATAGTGCTCATAATCGATGTGGGACTTGAGCACTTCCAGCGGCTCCGGGCCGTTGGTGGTCATGACGTAGCTGATCCAGCCGCCGTTCTGGTAGCGCAGCGGCCGATGCAGCGACTGGTTGTATTCGTCGGCGATGCGCGCGGCGCGCACCTGCGGCGGGACGTTGACCTGGTATTCGTCCAGCCGCTGACGCAGGCGCTTGCGGTACACCAGCAGCTCGTCGAACTGGCCGGAGCTGGTCTTGCGCGCATAGTCGCGCACAAAGTCCTGGTACGGCTCGTCCTTGAAGATGCGCATGAACAGGCCTTGCTGGAACTGCTGCGCCAGCGGCGTCCAGTCGCTGCGCGCCACTTCGAGGCCGCGGTAGATCACTTCTTCCTCGCCCTTGCCGTTGATGGTCAGCCCGGCGTAGCGCTTCTTGCTGCCCATCTCCGTGCCGCGGATGGTCGGCATGAAGAACTTCTGGTAGTGCGTGTCGAATTCGATTTCAAGATAGCTCTCCAGGCCAAGCTGCTCTTTCAACGTGGTCTTCCACCACTGGTTGATCAAATCGGCCAAGCCCTGCCCGATGGCCAGCGCCTCGTCGTTGGCATGCTCTTTCTTTAGCCAGATGAAGATGGAATCGGTGTCGCCGTAAATCACATCATAGCCCTGCTGCTCAACCAGCACGCGGGTCTGCTTCATCATCTCGTGACCGCGCAGCGTCACCGACGACACCAGCTTGGGATTGAAGAAGCGGCAGTCCGGCGATCCGAGCACGCCGCAGAAGGAATTCATCAGCAGCTTCAGGGCCTGCGACAGCGGCTCGTTCTTCATCCGCTTGGCGGCGTCGCGGCCTTGCCACAGCTGGGTGGTGATGGCCGGCAGGCAGTGCCGGTCGCGCGCGAACACGGCGCCGCGCATGCCGGGTACCGTAGTGTTGCCTTCCTCCGCCGCCGCGCCAACGATGTAGCCCACCGGGTCCACCAGGAAGGTGCGGATGATGGACGGGTACAGGCTTTTGTAATCGAGCACCACCACCGAGTCGTACAGCCCCGGCCGCGAATCCATCACGAAGCCACCCGGCGACGAAGCGCCCTGGATGTCACCGACGCTGGGCGCGACATAGCCTTCGCGATGCATGCGCGGCAGGTAGTGGTGGCTGAAGGCGGCAATCGAACCGCCAACATGATCGGCCGTCAGCCCCGTCACCATCGAGCGTTCAACCATGAAGGCCATCAGGCCGGCCTTGTCGAAGATGCGCGTGACCAGTTCGCAGTCCTTCAGGTTGTACAGGGCCAGCGCCGGCTTGTCATCGCGGAAGCGGCGTTCGATTTCGGCCATTTTATCGTATGCATCGCCGATATCCTTGCCCTCGCCCAGCATGGTCTGGGCCACGTTTTCAAGGCTGAAGGATGGGAAGGTCCACGAAGCCGAGCGCAGCGCCTCGATGCCATCGATGGCGATACGGCCCGGCATGGACGCGAACACGTGCTGCTGGCGCACGTTGTGCGAGCGCCATTCGACCGGTTTGCTTTCGCGGCCTAGCAGCAACGGGACCTTGTACTTGTCGGCGTTCTTTTGCAGCACGCGCAGGTCGAACTGGATCACGCTCCAGCCGATAATCACGTCGGGATCGTGGCGCTGGAACCAGGCGTTGAGTTGTTCAATCAGCTTGCGTGGCGTATCGCAGTAGTCGAGGTCAAAGTCCACATCGGGCTTGATCTCCGGCGTCGGTCCCAGCATGTAGACCTGGCGCTGGCCGCAGCCTTCCAGTGCAATCGAGTACAGGTCTTCGTAGGCGCTGGTTTCGATGTCCAGCGAGACCAGCTTCAGTTTGGGACGATAGTCGGCCGCCGGCTTCAGTTTGGCGTCGGTGACGGTGTGGCCATGTTCGACACCGCCCTCCCACTGCACGCCCCCCGTGACAAAGCGCTCCATCAGATAGCGTTCCGGCGGGCGGATGTCGGCTTCATACAGCTTGATGCCGTGCTCGCGCAGGCTACGCTCCAGCGCGGTGAGCTGCTTGTAGTGGGTGGAATACAGGCCGACCACCGGCTGGTTATCGAAGTTCTTCAGCGCCAGCTCGCGCACGTCGATGCCGGACATGCCGGCCATCTGCGCCTCGATGGCCGAACGCAGGCCGGCGTCGGCGAACGCCACCGAGGTCTGCGACGTCAGGCGGATCTTTCGCGGTCCATCGTCCGTCGCCAGCCAGAATTCGATTTCAGTCCCATTCCGCGTATCGCGCCACTGGCGCGTGAGGATGAAACCTTGCGGGGGTGTCGGAGCCACGTTGAAGTCTGCATGCGTAAGATGGCGAGATTATACTGTATATAAACACAGCTGACATCAGGCCACGGCGCAACTTGAAAAGAAAACGAGTGTATCCATTGTCGAGTTTATAATGTCAGCAATTTTACGAAGTTTGTCATCATGTTCGGTCGCTTCACCCTGCCACTGCTCCTCGCCGCTGCGTATTGCTGTAATGCCCATGCCGCCTGCACTCCCATCCAGATCGCCTACCTGGATCAGGACCGCCCACCCTATTGGCTGGGCCGCGGCAGCGACGTGCCCGAGCCGCCCGGCGCCAGCGTGGAACTGGTGCGGCGCTTTGCCGCCAGTGCGGGCTGCCAGGCCGCGCTGAAGCGCCTGCCGGTGCTGCGCCTGCGCCCCGCGCTGCAAGCGGGCGAGGTCGATTTCGCACCGGTGGATGCCAGCGGCGACAACCTGCCCGGCATGGTGTTCCCGCGCGACCGCGCCAACCGTCTCGATGCCGAACGCGCCGTCTCCAGCATGGTGGTGGTGTTCGTGCGTGCCGCCGACCATCTGCCGCGCGACCAGGATCCGGCCCGCTACCTGCAGGGCAAGCTGGTGGGCGTGACGCTGGGCTCCCCCTACATTCCCCGGCTGGTGCAAGCCGGCCTGACCCTCGATAGCGGCGCCACCAACGTGGCGCGCAACCTGGTCAAGCTGCACCTGCGTCGCATCGACGCGTTTGCCGTCTCGGTGGTCAACGCCGGCGACATGGACCGCTACGTGGCCGGCAAATACGGCAGCGAGTTGGTACGCCTGCCGCAGCCGCTGTACTCCGACCATATCTGGCTGGCCTGCAGCCAGAGCTACTACGACAGCCACCGCGCGCAGGTCGAAGCGATGTGGAACTGGCTAGGCAGCAGCGGCCGCAAGGAATTCAGCACCCTGCTGGACAAATACACCGACAAGCACTGACCCCCTGCCCTATAAAAAAATCGCACACCACGTTGCCGCGGCGTGCGATCAAAGAGAGAACCGACGTAGGTCTGATCAGTACTTGACGTCCAGCTTGACGCTGAAGTAGCGGAATACGTCGCGCGCCGGAATCCAGCTGTTGACCGTGACCTGCGGCGAGGTCGCGCTCTGGCCGGTGCGATAAGTCGGGCCGCTGCTGTTCGCGTTCGGCACGTAGAACTTGTCGAACAGGTTGTTGATGCGGAAGCTCAACTGGTAGCGCTCGTTCGGCTCGCGGATACCAAAGCCCAGATCCGTGATGCTGTAGCCCGGATTGTTCTGGCGCGGATCGTTGTTGATGTTGGTCTGGTAGTCGCTCTGGTAGCGCACATTGGTGTTGACGAAGCCCTTGAACGGCATGCTCGGGATGCTGAAGTCGTAGTTGGCACCGATGTTCAGCTTGACCTTGGACGTACCTGGGAACGGTGCACCGGTCAGGTCTTGCACGCCGGTGCTCGAACCCGGAGCGATAGGGAAGCAAGCCGAGTTCTGGCCGGCGATCGAACCGTTGGCCGCCAGCTTGCCGCCGCCCACTGCCACGTTGGTGGTATCGGCGTAGCACGGGCCGTTCTTCCAGCTCTCGATGGTCGGCTTGGTGTAGGCGAAGCCCACGTTCATGGTCAGGTCCTTGGCCACCAGCGCGCTGATGTCTACTTCCAGGCCGCGGGTGCGCAGCTGCGGAATCGAATTGAGCTGGCTGTAGATGGTCGGATCATTCGGCAGCACGAAGGTGACGTTCTGCTGGTAATTGAAGAACTCCGAGTTGTACACCGTTGCCGCGAGCGACATGCGGTTGTCGAACAGGTTAGCCTTGGTGCCGATTTCCAGGGTCTGGCTGGTTTCCGGACGTACCGGGAACGCCGCAACCGCCTTCAGGCCGGAAGTCACGTCATAGGCCTTACCCTTGTAGCCGGTGGCGGCCATCACGTAACCCATCCACTCCTGGTTGAACTGCTTTTGCAAACTCAGTTTGCCGGTGTAGGCGCGGTCGGCGTTGCCGGTGCTCTGGAACTGGTCGACGCCTACCGGACCAGGAACGAAGGTCGACGGGTCCAGCTGGTTGGTGTAGTAGTTGCGGGCGTAGTGGAAACCGGAGGTCTCCAGGTTGTCGCGAATGCCGGCCAGCGCGGTCCAGGTCGGGATGAATTCCCAGGTGGCCTGGCCGTATGCCGCCTTGTTGACGTTGTAGATGTCGGTGAAGTAGTTGGTCGGGCTGGAGTTCGAGTTGGCGTTGCAGGCGGTCGGCGCTACGCAATAGCCGCGGATGAAGTGGCGGAAGATCTCATTCTTGGCCAGCCACAGGCCGGCCACGTAGCGGAAGGTGCCAGTGTCCGCAGAGACGTAGCGGATCTCCTGCGTCTTGGCGCGGATGTCGTAGGTGCCGAACTGGTTGTTGCCGACGGTGAGCGCGGTCTGGCCAGCCTGGGCGATGGTCGGCACGTCGACGAAGTCCTGGTCGCGTGAGTCGTTGGCCAGGTACTGGTCGATCGAGGTGATCGACATCAGCTGCGCTTCGTTCGGCAGCGTGTACGAGATCTTCAGGCCGGTGCCGCGGTCGCTCGAGACCAGCCCGGTCGGGAAGTCGCGGCGCACGTTGCGATTGGCCGGATCGTTGACGTTGATGCCGGCCAGGTTGGTCGAACCAGGCAGCAGCGGGTTGCCGTTCAGGTAGGTGGTGTTCGGGTCGACCGGCGTCGAGACCAGGTTGCCGGCAGCGGCCGAACCGGTGCGCAGCACGAAGCCGTTGATGGCGGTGACGCCCTTGGTGCTTTCCTGGTAGTTGTAGTGCGGCGTCAGGTCAAACGACAGGTTGTCGGTCGGCTCGTACTGCAGCTTGGCCATGAAGGTCTTGCCGCCCGAGCCGCCAACGTCGCGGCCATCTGTCAGGTTGTGGAAGGGACCTGCGTAACGGGTATCGCTGGCGGCGATGCGCAGGCCGAGTTGCTCGTTGATCTTGCCGCCCATCGAGGCGCCGACGCGCCATTCGCTATCGTTGCTCAGATAAGTGCTGGCGCGGTACACCATCGGGCCGGAGATCGGCTTGGTGACGATGTTCAGCGCGCCGGCCACGGCGGATTTGCCGAACAGGGTGCTCTGCGGGCCTTTCAGCACTTCGATGCGCGATACGTCGGCCAGGTCCTTGAAGGCCTGGAACTGGGTCGCGATGGGAATGTCGTCGATGATGACGGCAACGTCCGATTCCACGCCGATGCCGACCGAGACGGTGCCGATGCCGCGCATGAAGATGGCGTTATTGGCGCTGGTGGTGCCGGAGTTCAGCGTCAGCGACGGCATCATGTTCACCACGTCTTCGATCTCGCGGATGTTGGCGCGCTGGATTTCCTTCTCGCTCATGACGGAAATCGCCATCGGCACGCTTTCCAGTTTTTCGACGCGCTTGTTGGCGGTCACCACCACGCGTTCCAGCTGGGTGCCGTCCGGTGCGGCGTCCTGCGCCTGCGCAGCTTGCGCCATCGCCAGCAGTGCCAGTGTCAATGCCGAGGCGATCGGCGTCATGCGGATGCTGCTGTGCTGCTTATGGTTGTTGTCCATCGCTTCATGTCCCCTTATCTAATAATCTTTACCGCTGCAGATAGCGCGCAGTTGTATGATGACCTAGGTTATCGCAACGAAAATTCCATGTCAAACGTTTTCCTACCTCAAGGCAAGAGTGCGGGAAAAGTACAACACTATGCCCGCTGCAGCGCACAATTACTTGGTAAGGACGGCAAGAGAACCGAGTAGGAAACCGTTTACCAACATCCAGCTCATGCACTGCCGGCAGGCAAACAAGATGGGGTTGGGAATGTGGGAGGGGTGGCGGCCATGCGGGGGGGGAGCTTGGCCCGCATGGCCAGTGGCGCCGGCGGGATCAGTGGCTGCGCGGGGCCTTGTAGCGCGCCAGTTCCATCTTGCCGATCTGGGCGCGATGGACTTCGTCCGGGCCATCGGCCAGGCGCAGCGAGCGGGCCGCCGCATAGGCCGGCGCCAGGAACGGATCGGCCATGCCGCCGCCGCCCTGCATCTGGATCGCCCAGTCGATCACCTGGCACGCCATGTTCGGCGCCGCCACCTTGATCATGGCGATCTCCTTGGCCGCCACCTTGTTACCGACCGTGTCCATCATGTGGGCCGCGTTCAGCACCAGGAAGCGCGCCTGGTCGATCAAGATACGCGCCTGCGCGATGCGCTCCAGCGACACGCCCTGCTCGGCCAGCGCGCGGCCGAAGGCCACGCGGCTCAAGCTGCGCTTGCACATCTGCTCCAGCGCACGCTCGGCCAGGCCGATCAGCCGCATGCAGTGGTGGATGCGACCCGGTCCCAGGCGGCCCTGGGCGATCTCGAAGCCGCGGCCCTCGCCCAGCAGCAGGTTGGAGGCCGGCACGCGCACGTTGTCGAACACGATCTCGCAGTGGCCGTGCGGTGCGTCGTCAAAGCCGAACACCGGCAGCGGACGCAAAATCTGCACGCCGGGCGCATCGCGCGGCACCAGTATCATCGATTGCTGCAGGTGGCGGTTGGCATTGGCGGCGTCGGTCTTACCCATGAAGATGAACACCTGGCAGCGCGGATCGCCGGCGCCGGACGACCACCATTTGCGGCCGTTGATCAGGTAGTCGTCGCCGTCGCGGGCTATGCTGCTTTCGATGTTGGTGGCGTCGGACGACGCCACGCCCGGCTCGGTCATCGCGAAGCAGGAACGAATCTGGCCGGCCAGCAGAGGCACCAGCCAGCGCTGCTGCTGTTCCTCGCTACCGTAGCGCGCCAGTACTTCCATATTGCCGGTGTCCGGCGCGGCGCAGTTGAACACTTCCGGCGCCCAGGCGGAGCGGCCCATGATTTCGCACAGCGGCGCGTATTCCAGGTTGCTCAGGCCGGCGCCGTGCGACGACTCGGGTAGGAACAGGTTCCACAGGCCGGCGGCGCGCGCCAGCTCCTTCATCTCTTCCATCACGCGGGTGGGCTGCCAGGCGTTGCCGGCTGCGCGATTGGCTTCGATCTCGGCGTGGATGCGCGCTTCGTTCGGGTAGACATGCTGCTCCATGAAGGCGCTCAGGCTGGCCTGGAGTTGCTTTACTTTCGGGCTGTAGTCGAAATCCATGAGGTACTCCTTAGTGGTGAATTCAGCGGTACGTTACCGCGCCGGCTTCGCCCAGCCATTCGAGGTGGGCGTAGTTGTTCAGATAGGAGACGCTGATCTGGCCTGGCCGGTGCCGCAGCATGGTGACCGAGCAGTTGGCCAGCGTCCAGCTCATGTCCATGACCTGGAAGTCCTGCAATCCCAGCACGTGCTGCATCAGCGTGGCAATGGTGCCGCCGGAGGTAAACACGATGGTGGAGCGGCGGCCCGGCGCGCCATCGTCAGCAGGCTCGCTGTTCAGGCGCTCCAGCGCGGACACGCAGCGGTGGCGGAAGGCCGGCCAGGTTTCGCTATAGTCGTCGTCGTGCCAACCGCTCATCCAGCGCTGCATGGCGCTGCGGAAAATCTGCTCGAAGACGCGCATAGGCGTGCTATCGCGGCCACGTTCAGCCAGCAGGCGCTGGAACGCTGCCGGATCGGCAGACTCGGGGCAGTGGCGCAGCAGCACTTCGTGGTGGTCGAATTCGGCGAAGCCTTCGTCGGTCAGCCATTCGGTATCGGCCAGCGCGGCGCGCGGCAGCTCGGCCAGGCAGGTATCGGCAGTCTGGCGGTGGCGCACCATGCCGCCGGTAACCACGCGCTGGAAACTCTGGCGGCAGTTGGCAAACCATTGGCCCAGCAGGCGCGCCTGCTCGAATCCCAGCTCCGATAGCTGGTCGTAATTGGCGCTGCCGAACGAGGCCTGCCCGTGGCGCACCAGATAAATATGTCCCATCGCACTGCCCTTGCATTGTGAAGTAAGCCTCAGCTTAACGGCAGGACTATAATTCATCAAATGAATAGTTTTAATCAATACACATAAACCTCATGCATATATCGCGCGTCGACCTGAATCTGTTCATCGTGTTCGAGGCCATCTACGCCGAAGGCAGCATCACACGCGCGAGTTTGAAGATGAATCTGACGCAGCCTGCCATCAGCCACGCACTGAACCGGCTGCGCCAGTTGTTCGACGATCCGCTGTTCGAACGCCAGGGCCACGTGATGGTGCCGACACCGCTGGCGCGCTCCATCATCGAGCCGGTGCGCACTTCGCTGCGCGGCTTCGAGGTGACGCTGAACGGCGTCGAATGCTTCGACCCGGCCACCAGCGAACGCACCTTCTCGCTGGCCCTGCGCGACGTGCTGGAAGCGAGCGTGCTGCCGCCGTTGATGGCCAACCTGGCGCGCGACGCGCCGGGTGTAGGGTTGAACACCATGCAGGTCGGACGGCGCGAGCTGGAAGGCGAGTTGGCGGCCGGCACGCTGGATGCGGCCATCGACGTGCTACTGCCGCTGTCGAACGACATCCGCCATGCGCGGCTGGTGATGGACAAGACCGTGGTGCTGGTGAGGAAGGATCACCCGCAGGTGCGGGGCAAACTGGATCGGGATTTGTATCTGCAGCAGGAGCACGTGCTGGCCAGTTCGCGCCGGCGCGGGCCGGGACTGGAGGATTTTGAACTGAGCCGCCTCGGGCTGCAGCGCCGCATCCGCCTGCGCTGCCAGCACTACTTCGCGGCGTGCCGGGTAGTGAGCCAGACCAATTTGGCACTGACCATGCCGGAGCGATTGGCGCAGGTGGTGAACCAGCAGTTCGGCAACCAGATCCTGCCGTTCCCGCTGGTGATTCCTTCGCTAGACATCTACCTGTACTGGCACGCCAACGTCGACAACGACCCCGCCAACCAATGGCTGCGCGAACAGATCACGCAGGTGACGCAGGTGATCGCGTAATCAGCAGCTGCCTTTGCCGGCGGCCTGGCTGCGGATGGCTTGGGCGATGTCGGCCGCAAGGCGGGCGACGGCGCGGCGGTGACCGGCGACCAGGGCGTCGTAGCCGCTGGCCACTGCTTCGTTGGCGATGGTGCGGCAAGTTAGCACTTGGGTGCTGCCGACTGCGCGCACGCTCCACACGGCGTCCAACAGCGCGTACTGGCCCGGCGCGGATTCGAAGCGCTGCACGTTGGTGCTGATGCGGTAGATCTGGGCCCGGTCCGGCGTGGGCGTACGGAACACGTCGATGGTGCCCAGCTCTCCGGTGACGGCCTGCGACAGCGCCTGGCCGATCTCCGACGCCAGCGGTGCCGACCAGCGTTCCTGCTCCAGCAGATCGACGCGGCCCGCGCCCTGCGTCACCACCAGCTGGCTGCGCGCCACCTGCTGCGGCACGCTGACTGCCTGCACTTCGATGTAGTACGGCGGCGCCGGCATCGATGCCGTTGCCGCCGGCGCACCCAGGCCGCTACTCAGGCTGTAGAAGTGCTCCGGCGGCGCGCTGGCGCAGGCGACCAGCAGCACGGCAGCGCCCAGTGCGCACAAGATCAATCGCATCATTTCTGCTCCTCGTTCGATTTGCCTTTGCCGCGTATCAGCGACTCCGGATGGCGCTCCAGATAATCGGACAGCGCGTTCAGCGATTGCAGCGTTTGCGTCAGCTGCTGCAAGGCTGCGCGCAGATCCGACTGCACCGGCGAATCCTTCTGCAGCACCTGTTCGGCCGCGCCAAATGTCTTTTGTGCCGCACCCAAGGTGGTTTTCATCTCCGGTACCAGCTGCGCATCGAGCTGCTTGAACAGCACATTGGCGCTCTTGAGCGTGTCGCGCAGGTTGTTGCCGATATCGCCGAACGGCACCTTGTCCAGCTTGCGCGCGATGCTGGCGATCTGCGTCTGCAACTCCTCCAGGCTGTTCGGCACCGTCGGCACCTCGATTGGATACTGCGCGATATCGAGCTTGACCGGCGCTGAATTCGGGAAGAAGTCCAGCGCGATATACAGCTGCCCGGTCAGCAGGTTCCCGGTGCGCAGCTGGCCACGCAGGCCATGGCTGACCATCCGCTCCAGCACCAGCGGACCGGCGTTGCGATCCTGCTCGTCGGAGATGGTCTGCTGGAAGCGCTTGCCCAGCCGCGCCGGATACATGTCCACCGTGACCGGCATGCGAAAGTCCTTTTTCACCGGATCGAACTCGACGCCGACCGAACGCACCTCACCCAGAACGATGCCGCGGAAGTCCACCGACGCGCCGGGCGACAGGCCACGCAGCGACTGGTCGAAATACAGCACCGTGGTAATCGGCACGCCATCGGGCTCACGCATCGCGCTGGACTGGTCCGGCGCCAGCAGGAATTCGCTCGACGGCGGCGCGGCCGCTTCCGGCTTCTGCCCGCTGATGCTTTCAAACGCAATGCCGCCGATCAGCAGGGCCGCCAGCGATTGCGTGTTCAATTTGAAGCCGTTGGAATCGAGCCGCACATTCACGCCGCTGGCATGCCACCAGCGCGTATTGCGGCCGACATACTGATCGTAGGGCGCATTGATGAAAACCTTCATGTTGACGCCACGCCCCTGGTTTTCCAGGTCGTAGCCTACCACCTGCCCCACCTGAATGCGGCGATAAAAGATCGGAGCGCCGACGTCGATCGACCCCAGGCTGTCGGCGTGCAGCGTATATTGCGCCCCCTTCTGGTCGCCCGTCACCTGCGGCACCCGCTCCAGGCCCAGGAACTCATGCCTCACTTCCTCCGACTTGCCGGCGTCGACGCCGATATACGCCCCCGACAGCAAGGTGCCCAGCCCGGATACGCCGCTGGCACCGATGCGCGGTCGCACCACCCAGAAGCGCGTATCGGCGGCCGTGAAGCGGCGCGCTTCCTTGCTCATGTCGATGGTGACCAGCACCTTGGACAGATCGGGCGACAGCGAAATCGCCCGCACCAGGCCGATGTCCACGTCCTTGTATTTGACCTTGGTCTTGCCCGGCTCCAGCCCGTCGCCGCTGCGGAAGCTCACTGTCACCGTCGGTCCCTGGTCGACAAAGGACTTCACCACCAGCCCCAGGCCGATCAAGGCCGCCAGCAAAGGCACCAGCCACACCAGCGACGGCAGCCAGCGATTGGCCTGGTCGACGTGCGGCTCGGGCAGCGGCGGCAGTGGCGGAGGTGATGGGGGCGCAGGCGGCGCGGGCGGCAACTGCTCTTCAGGCATGCTTCTCTCCAAAGTCGGGTTGAGCCGGGACCGGGTCCCAGATCAGGCGCGGGTCGAACTGCATCGACGCCAGCATGGTCAGCACCACCACCGCGCAAAACGCCATCGCGCCCGGGCCAGCCGTGATCACCGCCAGCGACTGGAAGCGCACCAGCGCCACCGTCAGCGTGATGACAAAAATATCGAGCATCGACCAGCGGCCCACAAACTCCACCAGCCGGTACAATCTGGTGCGCTGGCGCGGGCGCCAGCTGGAGCGGCGCTGCGCGGTGAAGGCCAGCAGCGACAGCGCGGCCAGCTTCAACACCGGCACCACGATGCTGGCGATGAAGATGATGGCCGCCAGCGCCGGCGAGCCGCTGTTCCAGAAGTAGACCACACCGCTGATGATGGTGTCGTCCTCCTTGCCGAACAGCGAATGGGTGTACATCACCGGCAGCAGGTTGGCGGGAATGTAGAGGATGGCGGCGGCCAGCAGGAAGGCCCAGGTACGGCCCACGCTGTCGGGCCGGCGGTGATGCAGGCGCGCGCCGCAGCGGGTGCAGCACTGATGCCGGCGGCGCCGGTGCAGCAGGCCGACGGAGGCCGCCGCCTCGCGGGCATCGGCACCGGCTGCAGCCGCCGATTCGTGCCCGCTGCCGGCAGGATCGGCATCCGGCGCAACCAGTCCGCAGGCGTGGCAGCACAGCAACGGCGCCCCGGTAGCAATGGCATGGTAGTGCGCCGCCGGCATGGCGGCCGCCGCCGCTTCGGTGCGCGCGCTGGCGAGCACCACGTCGCCCGCATAGGCCGCAGCGGCGGCAGTCGGCAAGGGCGTGTAGCACGGCAGGCAGTCGCCGATATTCCACAGGATGCGCGGATCGAAAGACACCACGACGGCCAGCATCAGCGTCAGCGCGCCAAACGCGAACAGCCCCGGTTGCACCACCACCTGCGCCAGGCTGGTCATCTTGACGATGGTGATCAGGATGCCGATCATCAGCACCTCAGTCATGCCCCACTGGCGCGCCAGGTGCACGGCGCGCAGCAGGCGATGGAAGCCGGGTGGCTTGAAGCCGGCCCGCAGGCACAGGGTCACGTACAGCAGCGAGCCCAGGTCCACCGCCGGCAGCACTATCGTAAACAGGAACACGACAGCGGCGACCAGCTGCATCTGCTCGTTCCACAGCACGCCGAGCGCGCCCAGCAGCGTGGCGCTACTGGTGTAGCCGTTGACTTCCAGTTCGACAATGGGGCAACACTGCGCGATCAGGTAGATGAAAATGGCGCCCAGCGCGATGGCCGCCATGCGGCTGACGTCCGAATAGATCCCGCGATACAGCACCGCGCGGCAGCGCACGCAACGCGCCTTCTGGCGCGGCTGCACCGGGCGCCGCAGATGCAGCACGCCGCAGTCATGACAGCTGATCAAATCGGACCGTCGCATGGGCTGGCAATTAGGACAATGATGCCCCTATCATACGATAATTGCCGCCGGTGGCACTCGGCGGCCTCCTGCTGTGCGCCGGCGTGCCCGGCCCTACGCAGCCAGGAAGTCGAACAGCGTCGAGGCGACCACCTTGGTGGCCTTGCGCAGGTCTTCCAGCAGCAGGCGCTCGTCGGCCTTCTTGGCGTTCGATTCCGGCACGCTGCGCGGACCGGCGCCGTACAACACCGCCGGGATGCCCTGCTCGCCGTACAGGCGTGCGTCGGCGTACAGCGGCGTGCCCTGGGCCGGTATCAGCTCGCCGATATAAGCCTGGGCATTCTGCTGCAGGCTGGCCACCAGCTTCTCGGTGCCCGGCTGCGGGCGCAGCGCCTGCGACAGCAGCAGGCGCTTGATCTCGACGGTGATGCCGGGGAGCCCGCGCGCCGCGTCCTCGATCAGCGCCCGCACCTGGGCTTCCACCGCCACCGGATCTTCTTCCGGGATCATGCGGCGGTCCATCTTCATCACCACCTTGCCTGGCACGACATTGGTGTTGGTGCCGCCATCGATGCGCCCCACCAGCATGGTCGGGCTGTCGATGCCCGCCACCTTGGACTTGATCTTGTTCAGCTCCGGCAGCTGGCCGTAGATCGCGTTGAGGATTTTGGTCGCGGCCTGCAGCGCATCGTGGCCGGTCTCCGGCATGGCGCCGTGGCCCGACTTGCCGTGTACCGTGATCTCCAGCTGCAAACAGGCGTTGTGCGCAGTGACGATGCTGTAGCTGAAGCCGGCCGCGATGACGAAGTCCGGCTTGGTCAGCTTCTGCTCCAGCAGCCAGCCCGGGCCCAGCAGGCCGCCGAATTCCTCGTCGTAGGTGAAGTGCAGTTCCAGCACGCCCTTCAGCGGCACGCCCAGCGCTTCCAGCGCGCGCGCGGCGAAGATGTAGGTTGAGAAGTCGCTCTTGGAGACGGCGGCGGCGCGGCCGTAGATATAGCCCTGATCGACTACGCCGCCGTATGGCGGATAGCTCCAGTTGTCGCCCGGTGGCACCACATCGCCGTGCGCATTGAGCGCCACGGTCGGGCCGCCCGCCTGGTAGGGACGGCGCACGATCAGGTTGGTGATCGCTTCCATGCCGTAGTCACGCACCACCTGCGGCGGCACCGCATGCATCTCCGCGGTCCATCCGTATTCCTTGACCCGCTCCGCCACCATCTCGGCGTGCGGTGCGTTGTTGCCGGGTGGGGTGTCGGTCGGCACGCGCAGCATCTGCTGCAGAAAGGCCACCTGCTCGTCGAAGTGGGCGTCGATCCATTGTGCCAGTTGTTCTTTTTGAGTGCTCATCACGTATCCTTATTTTGCGCCCGCTTCGAACCAGGCGGCGATCTGCGCCCGTTCAGCATCGCTCATATTGGTCAGGTTCCCGATCGGCATGGCCTTCAGCTGCACCGCCTGCTTGTAGATTTTCTCCGCGTTCTGGTGAATCTGCTCGGCCGTGTCGAACATGATGCCGGCCGGCGCGGTGGCAAAGCCGGCTTGCGACGGCTGGAACGAGTGGCAGGCCACGCAGCGTTGGCCGATCACCGCCTGCACCTTGGCAAATTGTGCCGCCGGATCACCGCCGGCCGCTTTCGCCGCAGGCGGCGCCGGCGCGATTGCCACGGCCACCGCCAGCAACAGCGCCACGCCGATCACCGGGTAGCGCCACTCGACGCGGCCCTTGTGGCGCAGGTTGAAGAAGTGGCGGATGAAGACGCCGGCCGCCATGATAAAGGCCAGCACCAGCCACGCGCGCTCGTTCCGGTAGGTCATCGCATAGTGGTTGCTGATCATGATGAACAGCACCGGCAGCGTGAAGTAGTTATTGTGGACGCTACGCTGCTTGGCCTTCTGACCATGGATAGGATCCGGCAGGCGGCCTTGCGACATGGCCTCCACCATCTTGCGCTGGCCAGGAATAATCAGCATCAGCACATTGCCGACCATGATGGTGCCGATCAGCGCGCCGACATGGATATAGGCCGCGCGCCCGCTCAGCAGATGGGTCAGCACATAGGCCGCGCCGACGATCAGTACGAAGATGGTCACGCCGAACCAGCCATCGCGCTGGCCCAGCGGCGAGCGGCATAGCAGGTCGTACACGGTCCAGCCGATCACCAGCGTGGCGATGCCGATGCCGACCGCCTGCCAGCTGCCGATATCGGCCACCGATTTATCGATCATCATCGCCTGCGCGTTGCAGTAGTAGGCGATGGTCAGCAGCGCGATGCCGGACAGCCAGGTGGAATACGCTTCCCACTTAAACCAGTGCAGTTCCTGCGGCAGTTCGGCCGGCGCCACCAGGTATTTTTGCGGGTTGTAGAAGCCGCCGCCATGCACTGCCCACAGTTCCCCCGACACGCCCTTTTTGGCCAGCTCAGAACCCGGTGCCGGCGGACGGATCGAGTTGTCCAGCCAGACGAAGTAGAACGACGCGCCGATCCAGGCGATGCCGGTAATGATGTGCAGCCAGCGCACGATCAAATTCAGCCACTCAAGGCCATACGGGATCAGATAGGCAAATGCGTCCATGACTTCCTTGGTCTGCGGGTTGAAGATGTGGCGAATCTACAGAAAGATAACGGGAAATGCTTACGACCACATGAACAATAGAGTATATTCAACATATCCAGCCTCGTATATCAACACACCGCACAATCGTATTCATGGCCGCCCTACCGCAACATCTCGACCTGCACCTGATCCGCATCCTCTACCTGCTGCTGGTAGAGAAGAACGTGTCGCGCGTAGCGCTGAAGCTCAATCAGCCGCAGCCCTCGATCTCGGCCTCGCTGCGCAAGCTGCGCGAGCTGACCGGCGATCCGCTGCTGGTGCGCGGCGCGCGCGGCATGGTGCCGACCCAGCACGGCGAAAGCCTGCTGGCGCCGGCCAAGCGCATTCTCGACGAGACCGAGAACCTGTTCCTGAAAAAATCGCCCTTCGTGCCGCAGGAAGAAGCGCGCGTATTCCACATCGCCGCGCCGGACTACCTGGACAGCCAGTTCCTGCCCAATCTGGTGGCGCTGCTGCGACGCGGCTCGCCCAACAGCCGGATCAAGATCCACAGCCTGGGGCCGGGCATCGACTACGTGCGCCTGCTGTCGGACGGCGAGATGGACCTGGTGATCGCCAACTGGGACGAGCCGCCCGAGCACCTGCATATGTCCAAGCTGTTCGAAGACCCGATCATTTGCGTAATGCGTGCCGACAGCCCGTATGCCATGCGCACCGGCAGCGAGGACATGACCTTGTCCGACTATCTGAGCCTGCCGCATGTGGCGCCGTCGCAGATCCTGCCAGGCTACCACGGGGTCATCGACGCCTACCTGGAGCGCCAGAACCTGCAGCGCAACGTGATGGTGGAATCGGCCTACTTCGGCCTGATCCCCTACATGCTGACCCAGACCGACCTGGTGCTGACCACCGGCCGCCAGTTCGTGC
>FSZM01000099.1_pt1 | contig 53907 bp, 37 predicted proteins | sample 1638831 | NCBI WGS metagenome assembly FSZM01 (sample SAMEA3914813, study PRJEB12502) | metagenome | biome: forest; material: soil | place: Canada | collected 2011-07-07 | depth 0.3 m
CTGGAGCGGGAGAAGAGTCTCGAACTCTCGACCTCAACCTTGGCAAGGTTGCGCTCTACCAACTGAGCTACTCCCGCATGGGCCGTCATTATAGCGACAACTCTGCGATGTTGCTAGGGCTAAATCTTTCCATTGCTTGGTGACTGGGAATAGGGGCGAAAATGACCCTACTTAAAAGTAGTTGTTTCGATTAGAATTGTGGCGCCCAAACCACGAATAGAGGTGAAATTCGTGATGTCAACGTAAGTCTTTGATTTTAAAGGGGCGCAGCGGCTGTAAAGCCGTCTGGGTCGGTTCGACTCCGATCCTCGCCTCCAGACAATTTGAACTCCATGCGGGAGTAGCTCAGTTGCTAGAGCGCAACCTTGCCAAGGTTGAGGTCGAGAGTTCGAGACTCTTCTCCCGCTCCAGTATGTAGAAGGGCAGCCGATGTGGCTGCCCTTTTTTGCATTTAAGACTATCTATAATCAGCAACGGAGGCGGTAGTGAGTATTTTTAGAACCAAGGATTTCGATGCCATGCGTGAGGCCAGCGCCAAGCCTGGCGGGCTAAAAAAGGTCCTCGGCCCCATTGATCTGATCCTGATGGGCATAGGTGCCATTGTTGGCACCGGCATCTTTGTCTTGACCGGCAGCGGCGCCACCACGGCTGGCCCGGCATTGGTGCTGTCCTTCGTGGTAGCCGCCTTTGCGTGTGGCTTCGCCGCCCTGTGCTATGCGGAATTCGCTTCCATTCTGCCGGTCGCTGGCGGCATCTACACCTACAGCTATGCGATTCTGGGTGAGATCGTGGCCTGGATGATCGGTTGGGATCTGATACTGGAGTATGGCTTGGTGACTTCCGCCGTGTCGGTGGGCTGGTCCGGCTATTTCCAATCCTTGCTCAGTGGCTTTGGGCTGCACATCCCGGTGGCGCTATCGGCCGCACCCGGCGCCATTGCTGGGGTGAGCACCTTCTTCAACCTGCCGGCCTTCCTGATCATGATGGTGCTGACCGTCATGTTGTCGCTCGGCGTGCGTGAATCTGCCCGTATCAACAACATCATGGTAGCGCTGAAGATCGGAGTGGTGCTGCTGTTCATTCTGGTCGGCGCGCACCACGTATCGCCGCCTAACTGGCATCCGTTCATGCCGTACGGCGCTTCCGGCGTCATGAGCGCTGCGGCGCTGGTGTTCTTCGCCTTTATCGGTTTTGACGCGGTGACCACGGCGGCAGAAGAGGTCAAAGAGCCCAAGCGCGATCTGCCGATCGGCATTATCGGTTCGCTCGCCGTCTGCACGGTGCTGTATGTGGTGGTATCGGCCATCATGACCGGGATCGTGCCGTTTACGCAGTTCAAAGGTATCGACCACCCGGTATCGCTGGCGCTGCAATTTGCGGGTGAAAACTGGTTTGCCGGTTTCGTCGATCTGGGCGCCATTCTCGGCATGAGTACGGTGATCCTGGTGATGGCCTTCGGCCAGAGCCGCGTGCTGTATGCCATGTCGCGCGACGGCCTGTTGCCTAAGCGTCTGTCGGCGCTGAACGGCGCCGGTACGCCTATCGTGGCGACCTGGCTGGTCGGCATCGTCTTCGGTTTGCTGGGCGCGCTGGTGCCGCTGCAAGTGCTGGGCGAGCTGGCTAATATCGGTACCCTGGCTGCATTCTGCCTGGTTTCGCTGGCAGTGATCATGCTGCGCAAGAAGCGTCCTGACCTCAAGCCTGCTTTCCGCTGCCCTGGCGTGCCGGTGATACCCGGACTGGCGATTCTGTTCTGCGGCGCGCTGATGCTCTTCCTCAGCGCAGTGACCTGGATCGCCTTCGCCGTCTGGCTGATGATAGGCCAGGTGGTGTACTTCAGCTATGCCCGGCACCGGTCGGCGCTGAATCAGGTGCGCTAAATCAGGCGCGCTAAACCAGGGAAGGGCGGTGCAGATGCGGCTGCCCTTTTACATCTCTACCCACGAAAGAGAACATGAACAAGCTGCTTTCCTCCTGTGTTATTGCTATGACTCTGACCGTGGCCTTGGCTGGCTGCGAGCGCGCCAAAGCGCCGCAGCGGGCCGAGGCTGGCGCTGCACCGTTGCAAAAGGTCGATGCCGTGGTCGGCGCCGGCAAGGAAGCGGTGGCCGGCGTCACCGCCGTCGTCAATTACACCGGCTGGCTGTACCAGGCGAACGCGCCGCTGCAACACGGCGCGCAATTCGATTCGTCTGTCGGCCGCGCGCCCTTCAGCTTCCAGCTCGGCGCCGGACAAGTCATCCAGGGCTGGGACGAAGGCGTGAAGGGCATGAAAATCGGCGGCAAGCGCACGCTGATCGTGCCTGCCAGCATGGGCTACGGCGACAGCGGCAGCGGCCCGATCCCGCCGAACGCTACCCTGATCTTTGAGGTCGAGCTGCTGGACCTACGCTGAGCCGCTGGAGTAGATGGCTGATCGATACGGCGGGATAAACTTGCCCAGATTGAGGTCGAACGTTTGAGAAGCTGCTCGCGCTTCGGCATATAAAAGGGTAGCTGATGTGCTTGCCCTTTTTTGCATGGAAAAATCCCTGGATCAATACCCCATTCCTGCTGCGCTAGTCTAGCGTTGCATTCTGTTTGCTGCCTCATTTGCTGCTTCATTTGCTGTTGGCCAGCAGGACCTTTTGCAGGGCGAGCCTGACCATGGCTTTGGCTAGGGTAGCTCGCAGTCCGAGCCGCTGAACATGCAGCTCCATTAACGGCTTAGCCAAGCGGATTATGGTTATTTTCCCTGAGGCCTCACTTCTGGCCTTGTCCCGGCTGCTCTTCAGTGCAGTGCCAGGCGGCGCCAAGCTGAGCCAATTCCAAACGATTACCTTCTTGAGGAGATGGGCATATCGAGCTCAAATTCTCACGCAGCAAGCGCTTAACGCATGCTGGATAAGGGCAGGCAAACAGGTGATTATTGGATAGTTTCTGTCCTCGTTTCTTATGTAATCATCATATCTGTACGGCATGCTTGCGGGTCATTCGATGGCGCTCGATGCCCTTGCTTGCGCCAGTTGGCAGGCCATGCTGGAACGCGACGGGCTAACTGGGATATGGCCATCCTTGCATGGGCTGCCGGACAGGTGGGGCATGACTGTCGTCGCTGCTTGTCGGTTATCTATTGAACGCTAGTGGTGCGATGAGCTCAGGTTAACATGCGCTGCGCCACCTTTACTTTGCCGTCCTGATCCGGGAAGTCGAGCATCCATGGCATTCATTCGGCAGTCATCGAATTCTGTGCTCTTGTGCCGCAGTGGCCAGCGTCTGTATGCATTGCCGCTGATACACGTACAGGAAATTATGCGCGCACTGCCCGTCGATCCGGTGCCTGCGATGCCGGACTTCCTGCTAGGCTTGGCCCTGATACGCGGTGCGGCCGTGCCGGTGGTTGATTGTGCGCGCCTGATCGGTGCCGGCACGCCGGCACAGGTGTCCCGCTATGTCGCCCTGGCGGTGGGTGAACGCCAACTGGCGCTGGCAGTGGACGCGGTGGTCGGGGTACGCATGCTATCGGCCGCCATGCTGGCCGATATCGCGCCCCTGCTCGACGGCGCCGACGCCGGCTTGGTGCAGGCCATCGCCACCCAGGACGCCGAGTTACTGATGGTGCTGCAAGCGAGCCGCCTGGTACCGGAAACCCTGTGGGAGGCGCTGGCGGCCCGGGAGGACAGGGCATCATGAAGGAGTCCTCGCCAATTGAAGTGGCGCAATTCCGCGACCTGATCGTAGACAGGCTGGGACTGCAGTTCGATGACACCAAGCTGTGTCAGTTGGCACGCGTGCTGGCCGTACATGCCGGCAGCGATGGGGCGCAGTATCTGAGTCGACTCGCGGCCGAGCCTGCGCTGGCGGCGACGTGGCACCGGTTGGCGGTGGACCTGACCGTCACTGAAACCTATTTTTACCGCAGCGCCGAGCAAATCCAGGCCTATGCCGAATTGGCGCTACCTGCCTGCCGGCAAGCGCGTGGCATGGGCGGGCCGGTGCGCGTGCTATCGGTCGGCTGCGCCTCGGGCGAGGAACCCTACACGCTGGCGATCGCCGCGCGCGAGGCGGCGGGCTTGGGGGCGCTTAGCGTCGAGATCCGCGCCTTCGACGCCAATCCTGCCATGCTGGCCAAGGCGGCTCGCGCGCGCTACACGGCGTGGTCGCTGCGCGAACTGCGGCCGGAGTTGCGGGAGCGATGGTTTACGCGCGATGGCGAGTTTAGCGTGCTGAGCGACGCCGTGCGCCAGGCCGTGATGTTTGAGCAGCACAACCTGGCGCAGGATGATGCGGAACTGTGGGCGCCTGGCCGCTACGATATTGTGTTTTGCCGCAATCTGCTGATGTACTTCAGTCCCGCCCAGGCGCAAGCTGCGGTGGCGCGGATTGCGAGCAGCCTGACGCCCGGCGGCTACCTGTTCCTAGGGCATGCGGAAACCCTGCGCGGCTTGTCGAATGGCTTCCATTTGCGCCAAAGCCACGGCACCTTCTATTATCAGAGTAAGCAGCGGGTCGGCGAGCCGGCGCTGCTGACGGCGCCTGGCCCGTCCCCCTGGCAGCGCGCGCCGATACGCCCGGCGCAGCTGGACGACCCAGCTTGGTGGGGCGAGGTGATCGCGGGCGCGACTCAGCGCATTCATGCGCTCGCGGTGGCCGTGCCGCCATCGAACGTGGCCCAGCCGGCGCCGGCGCAGCCCGACTTGCATCAGGCGCTGCTTTCCTTGCGCCAGGAGCAGTTCGCGCAGAGCCTGGCCCAGATCGGCCAGCTGCCGCCCGAGCATGCCGATGACCCGGACGTACTGCTGCTGAAGGCCGTCTCGCTCAGCCAGAGCGGCGCATTGGTGCCGGCACAGAACGTTTGCCGGCAATTGCTGGAGCGCGACGAACTGCACGCCGGTGCCCATTATGTGCTGGCGCTGTGCCGCGAGGGCGGCGGCGCTGTCGACGAGGCCCTGGCACACTATCGCAGTGCCGCCTACCTCGATCCGGGCTTTGCACTGGCGCGCCTGCACATCGGCGTGCTGGAACGGCGTAGGGGCGAAGCCGAGGCGGCGCGGCGCGATCTGGCCCAGGCCTTGCTACTGTTGGAACATGAAGATCCCGCACGCTTGCTGTTGTTTGGCGGCGGCTTCCCGCGCAGCGCCTTGATCGGTCTGTGCCGGGCCGAGCTGGCAGCCTTTGGAGCTGCGGCATGACACCGGCCTTGCCGCTGACTGCGCTGGAGCACACTGCGCGCAGCTTGCGCGAGCAGTTCGACCGCTCCTTTGCCCTGGCGCCGACGCTGCCGGCCACCGGCAGCGTCAACTTGCTGATGATATGCATAGGCAGCGAGCGGCATGCCATCCGCTTGGCCGACATCAGCGGTTTGCACGCCGATAGGCGCATCCTGGCATTGCCCAGTGCCATGCCGGAGCTGCTGGGGGTGACCGGTTTCCGTGGCCAGATCGTGCCGGTGTATCAGCTGGCCGCTTTGCTGGGCAAGAGCGGCGGCGCGGCGCCGCGCTGGTTGGCGCTGTTGCAGGCCAGCGCGCCGCTGGCGTTCGCCTTCGACACGTTCGAGACCCATATCTGCGCCACGGCCCAGCAGTTGATCGTATCGGCTGACGGCGGCGCTCGTGAGCCGGTATGCGAAGCGGTACGCACCGACGACGGCGTGGTGCCGGTGCTGCAGATCCGTGCGCTGGCCGAGCAGATCGAACGGCGTACCGACCAGTCACAACGGCACCGCCATGGCTAAAGATCCCTACCGCTATTTCCGCATCGAGGCGCGCGAGCTGGTCGAGCAACTGGGCAAGGGCTTACTCGAGCTGGAGCAGGGCGCCAACGGTGCGCAGCAGGTCGCACTGTTGCTGCGCTGGGCTCACACCCTGAAGGGGGCGGCGCGGGTGGTGCGCCAGGTGGAGATCGCCGACCTGATTCATGGCGTGGAAGAGTTGCTGGCACCACTGCGCAACGGAGACGAACGGTTGCCGCGGGGCACGGTCGACCAACTGCTGGCCGCCCTCGACCAAGTAAGCCAGCGCCTGGCCCAGCTTCCTCAGGCCGTGGCCGACGCTGCGGTGCCGGCTACGGCGGCCGAGCCGGCGCCGCAGCTCGATGCGCCGCTGCGCATCGTTCGTGCCGATGTGCTGGAAGTGGACGTGCTGCTGGAGGGCTTGGGCGAAATCGGTACCGAACTGGCCAGCATGCGGCGCGCCATCGGCACCCTGGACGCCCTGCGCGTACTGGCGCTGGCGGTGGGGGAGACGGCACCGCAGGGCGCGCGCGCCCTGGTCGAACAGCTGGGCGCGCTGGAGCGCAGCATGGCCGGCGGCGCCGAGCGCATCGATCGCGAACTGCGCCAGACCCGCGATGCGGCTGAACGCCTGCGCCTGATGCCGGTGGCCAGCATCTTCACCACCCTGGAGCGCTGCGCGCGCGACGCCGCCCATAGCAGCGCCAGACAGGTCGGGTTCGAGGCCAGCGGCGGGCAGTTGCGCATTGATGGCGAGGTGCTCGATGTGGTGCTGGGCGCCTTGCTGCAACTGGTGCGCAATGCAGTCGCGCATGGCATCGAAACGCCAGCTGAGCGCAACGCAGCCGGTAAGGCTCAGGCGGGGCGCATCGCGCTCGATGTCAGCCGGCGCGGCTACATGGTGTGGTTCCGTTGCCGCGACGATGGTCGTGGCGTGGACATGGGCGCGCTGCGGCGCCTGCTGATCCAGGGGGGCAGGCCGGCGCCGGCCGATGATGCCGGCCTGCTGGCCCTGCTGCTGGAAGGCGGCATCAGCACCAGCAGCGTGGTCACCGAACTGTCCGGGCGCGGCATCGGCATGGATGTGGTGCGCGCGGCGATGGCGCAATTGGGTGGCAAGGCCTATGCCAGCACCAGCGCCGGCGGCGGCACCACGTTCGAGCTGTGCGTACCACTGTCGCTGGCGGCGCTGGACGTGCTACTGGTCGAGGCCGATGGCCAGGCCATGGCCTTGCCGCTGGACGCCGTGTGTGGCGCGCTGCGCCTGCCATTCGAGCAGGTGGTGCAAACGGCGGACGGCGGCGCCATCGTCTATGAGGGGCAGTTGCTGCCGCTGTTACCGCTGGCGCTGGGCGGGCGTGCTGCCCACCAGTGGGCGCCGCGCGCCATGACGGCGGTGGTGATACGCTGCCAGGGCCAGCTGCTGGCGCTGGCAGCCGAGCGCCTGGCCGGGGTGGACAGCGTGGTATTGCGCGCCCTGCCGCCGCTGCTGGTGGTGGAGGCGATGGTGCTGGGCCTGTATCTCGATAGTGAAGGCGAACCGCGCATGGTGCTCGATCCGGAGGAACTCGGCGCGGCGCTGGTGCAGCGCCGCGACGGCCCCCAAGTCCCCGCGCAGCCGGCCTTGCCGATTCTGATCGTGGACGACTCGCTGACCACCCGCATGCTCGAGAGCAGCATCCTGGAGTCGGCCGGCTACCAGGTGGTGCTGGCCGCGTCGGCCGAAGAAGGTTTGGAGCTGGCGCGGCATGGCCGCCACGCGCTGTTCCTGGTCGATGTCGAAATGCCCGGCATGGACGGTTTCGGCTTTATCGCCGCCGTGCGCGCCGACTCGCAGTTGAGCCAGATCCCGGCCCTGCTGGTGACCTCGCTCGACACGCCCGAGCACCGGCAGCGCGGCCACGCAGTGGGGGCCAACGGCTACATCGTCAAAAACGAATTCGATCAGACTGCGTTCCTGGCGCAGGTCGGGGAACTGGTGCGGCGATGACGCGATTGCGTATCCTGGTAGTGGAAGATTCGCTGACGGTGCGCATGCATCTGTGCGAACTGCTGGCGGCCGACCCGGCGTGTGAGCTGGTCGGCCAGGCCGAGGATGGCAAGCAAGCCATCGAGCTGTGCCAAGCGCTACGGCCGGACGTGATTTCGCTCGACATGATGATGCCGGTCATGAGCGGCCTGGCCGCCACCGAATACATCATGGCCTACTGCCCGACCCCGATCCTGGTGGTCTCGTCGTCGATCAACCGTGGTGAGCTGTTCCGCACCTACGAGGCGCTGGCGGCGGGTGCGCTGGATGTGATCGAGAAGCCGCGGCCCGAGCAGCAAGGCTGGGATGGCCACTACTTGGCCATGCTCAAGCTGGTGGCGCGTATCAAGGTCGTGACCCATTTGCGCGGGCGGCGCGTCGCGCCTATCCCGTCCGGGGAGCTGACGGCGGCGCTGGCGCCGGCGCGACGGCTGCGCCTGGTGGCGCTGGGCGCCTCGACCGGCGGGCCGCGCGCCCTGGTCGACGTGTTGGGCGCGCTGCCGGCCAATTTCCCGCTGCCGCTATTGGTGGTGATCCACATCGCGGAACCCTTTGGCAGCGCCTTTGCCGACTGGCTGAACGACCATTGCGCGCTGGATGTGCGGCTGGGCTACGATGGCCAGCCGCTGCCGGCGCGCGGCGTGGTGGTGGCGCCTCCCGATCTGCATCTGCAACTGCGCGGACGCACGCTGGTCTGCCAGCGCGGGCCGGCGCATTTGTCATGCCGGCCCTCGGTCGATGTGCTGTTCGACTCGGTGGCGCAAGAGTGCGGGGCGGCGGCGGTGGCCGTGCTGCTAACTGGGATGGGCCAGGACGGCGCGCGCGGGATGCTGGCGCTGCGCGCAGCCGGCGCGTTGACCATCGCCCAGGACGAGAGCAGTTGCGTGGTGTACGGCATGCCGCGCGAGGCCGCTATGCTGGGGGCGGCCCAACGCATACTGCCGTTGGCCGAGATCGGCCCGGCACTGGCCGCGCTGGCGCGCCATGCGTCCGGGAGCGCGCCATGACGGCCCCGGTGCTGATCGTCGATGACAGCCTGACGGTGCGCGCCGACCTGGAAGAGGCGTTCGCCGGCTGCCAGGTCGCCACTGTCGGCTGCGGCTCCCTGGCCGAGGCCGCTGCTGCGATGGCGCGCGAGCCGGTCGGCTTGATGATACTCGACGTGATGCTGCCCGATGGCGACGGCATCAATTGGCTGCGCACCGTGCGCGCCGCCGGCGTGAGCTTGCCAGTGTTGATACTGTCGAGCGAAGCTCAGGTCAGCGACCGGGTGCGCGGCATGCTGACCGGCTCCAACGATTACCTCGGCAAGCCCTACGACCGCGACCGCCTGGTGGCGCGCGCGTTGCAGTTGCTGGCGGGGGGCGGCGCGGCACCGGACTTGCAACCCATGGTGCTGGTGATCGACGACAGCCTCACTTACCGCGAACAGCTGGCCGAGTTGCTACGGGAGCAGGGCTACCAGGTGGCGCTGGCCGATTCCGGCGAGGCCGGCTTGCGCGCGATGGCGCTGAGGCGGCCGACGGCGGTGCTGGTGGACTCGGTGCTGCCTGGCATCGACGGCGCCGCGCTGGTGCGCAAGCTGCGCCTGGACCCCGCCTTGCGCACCGTGCCCTGCATCTTGCTGACCGGCGCCGACGCCGAGGGTGCGGAACTGGATGCGCTCGACTCCGGCGCCGACGCGTTCGTGCGCAAGGACGGCGACACCGGTCTGCTGCTGGCGCGCCTGGCAGCCGTGTTGCGCAACGCCGGGGACGCCAGCCAGGCAGCGCTGGCGCTGGGCGGCCAGCGCATCCTGGCCGTGGATGATAGCCCGACCTATTTATACGGACTGGCCGACGTGCTGCGCGGCGAAGGCTACGACGTCATCATGGCCGAGTCCGGCGAGCAGGCGCTGGCCTTGACCGCGGTGCAGCAAGTCGATTGCGTGCTGCTCGACCGTTTGATGCCCGGCCTGTCCGGTACCGAAACCTGCCGCCGGCTGAAGGGCGACGCCGCCACCCGCGATATCCCGCTGATCATGCTGACGGCAATGGAAGACCGGGAAGCGATGATCGAGGGCTTGTCGACCGGGGCCGACGACTATGTGCTCAAGTCTAGCGAGTTCGACGTGCTGAAGGCGCGCGTGCGTGCCCAGTTGCGGCGCAAACAGTTCGAGGACGAGAGCCGGCGGGTCCGGACCGAACTGATGAACAAGGAGCTGGAGGCGGCCGAAATGCGTGCTGCGCGGGCATTGATGGAAAGCCGCACCGAGCTGTTGAGCGTACTCGAACAAAAGAACCGCGACCTGGAACAGGCCGTGCACGCGCTGCAAGAGCGCCAGGCCGAAGTCGATGAGAAGAACCGCCAGCTGGAACAGGCCAGCCGGCTCAAGTCCGAATTTCTGTCGAATATGTCGCATGAATTGCGCACACCGCTCAACGCCATTATCGGTTTTTCGGATGTGCTGGCCGGCGGCATCACTGGCCCGCTCAGCCCCAAGCAACGCACCTGCATCGGCCACGTGCTGGCAAGCGGGCGCCACCTGCTCGGGCTGATCAACGACATCCTCGACTTGTCCAAGGTGGAAGCCGGGCAGATGCAGCTGGGGCTGGAAAATATCGACGCCAACGCCGTGCTGCGGGCCAGCCTGTCCATCGTGCAGGACGGCGCGGCGCGGCGCGGCATCGCACTGAGCTTTAGTGCTTGCCCGGAACTGGAGCAGGTCCGGGTCGACCTGCGCCGGTTTCGCCAGATGGTGTACAACCTGTTGTCGAACGCCGTCAAATTCAGCCGCGAGGGCGGGCAAGTGAGTTTGTCGCTGCACCGCGCGCAGCGCGCGACGTTGGGCTATACGGCGAGCGGCGCCTGGGCCAGCCGCATGCTGCCGTTGCCGTCCGGTGCCGCTGACGACTTCCTGGAGGTACGGGTGCGCGACTGCGGCGCCGGCATCGCCGCCGGCGATTTACCGGTGCTATTTCAGAGTTTTCGGCAGATCGATGGCTCCATCTCGCGCGAGCACGAGGGCAGCGGCCTGGGCCTGGCGCTGGTGAGTCGCTTGGCGGAACTGCATGGTGGCACGGTCGGGGTTACCAGCGCACTTGGCCAGGGCAGCCAGTTTTCGGTCTGGCTGCCGCTGTATGCCGAGGCGGGCGCAACGGTACCGGCTGCGGCGGCGCGCCGGGTATTGGTGATCGAGGACGATGAGCATGCCGCTCAGTTGTTGCAGCTCCATCTGGAGAGCATAGGCTTCGTGGTGAGCGGCGCGCGCGACGCCGCCTCGGCCCTGACCCTGGCGCGCCAGCAAGTGCCCGACTTGATCACACTCGATTTGCTGCTGCCCGATGCCAGCGGCTGGGTGGTGCTGGACGAGATCAAGAGCAATCCCCAGCTGGAAGGCGTGCCGGTGGTGATCGTCTCCATCGTGGCCGAGGAAATGAAAGCCTGTGTGCTGGGCGCGGCCCAGTTGCTGCAAAAGCCGGTCGCGCATCAAAACTTGCGTGACGCTGTGTATGCGTTGGGATTGGGCAGCGAGCGGGCGCTGGCACCTAGCGTGCTGATCATCGACGATGCTGCCACCACGGCGCGCCTGAGCGAGGACCTGGCTGCATTGAATTATCAGGTGCGCTGTTTTACCGACGGCACCAGCGCGCTCGATGCGTTGGAGGGCATGACGGCCGACCTGCTTATCATCGGCCTGGTGCTGTCCGATATCAGCGGCTTCGAGGTGATCGACGCGCTGCGTACGCGAGTGACCGGGATGGAGTTGCCGATCCTGGTGCTGAGCGACCGTACCGTCAGCGAGAACGACAAGCAGCGCTTGAATGGGCAGGTGCTGCGGATTATGGAAAAAGGCAGCTTTAACCGGCGACAATTCCTGTTCGAGGTCGGCCGCGCGTTGCAGCAGCGCGTCGGCGGGCTGCAGCAGTGACAATGGTCGGGCAAAGGAGATGGTGATGGCGCGCATCCTGATAGTCGAAGATACACCGGGCAATATGCTGTTGACCAGCATCGTGCTTGAAAGTGAGGGGCACACGCTGTTTTGTGCTGAGCGCGCACTGCCCGGCATCGAAATTGCCCGGCAAGAGGCGCTCGACCTGATCTTGATGGACGTGCAACTGCCAGGACTGGATGGCATCGCCGCCATCGCCATACTCAAGGGCGATCCGCGTACCCGCGCCATTCCAGCGGTGGCGCTGACCGCGTACGCGATGAAGGGCGACCGCGAGCGCCTGCTGGCCGCTGGCTTTGACGGCTACATCGAAAAGCCTATCGATTATGTCAATTTCTTGAGCGAGGTCAAACGCATCACCGCAGGGGTAGGCATGCCACTGCGGGAATAGCGATGGCGGGCCGTAGCCCGCGCCTCGCGCCCATGCAAGGATAGGCGGACCGATCCGCCGGTTTAGGGAGTGCTCAACCATGAATAAAAATTGGACCTTTGGGCGGAAACTGGCCTTCGGCTTTGCGATCTCCTCCACCTTCCTGGTCGGGATAGGCATCGCAGCCTACTGGAGCATCAATGTGTTGATCGCCACGGCGACCTCGGTGACGCATACGCAAAGGGTGCTGGAGCATGTGAGCGGCCTGCTGAGCCAGATGAAGGATGCGGAAACCGGCCAGCGCGGTTATCTCTTGACCGGCGAAGCTAGTTATCTGGAACCGTTCCAGTCGGCAAGCAGCGGCGCGCCGATCGTGCTGGCCGAACTGCGCACCCTGACTGCGGACAACCCCAAGCAGCAGTCCCGCATCAGCCAGGCCGAGGCACTGACCGAGGCCAAGTTCAATGAACTCAAGCGTACCATTGAATTACGCCGCGCTGGCCATGCCGACGAGGCGCTCAAGATCGTGTTAAGCGGCGAGGGCAAGAAAATCATGGACACGCTGCGGGCGGTCTGCGAGCAGATCAATCACGAGGAGCGGGAATTGCTGAACAAGCGCGAGGCAGAGGCCGATGCCACCGCCAGCAACGCCAGACAGACCATCGTGGGTGGCACCGCGCTGTGCCTGCTGTTCGTGATCGCGGCGGGCTTTTCCATCACGCGCTCGCTGACGGAGCGGCTGGGCATGGCGGTAGGGCATGTGCAAAGCTCCTCGGCCGAGCTGCAGGCAGCAGCCACCCAGCAGGCGTCGGGCGCCAGGGAGCAGGCGAACGCGATGAGCGAAATCAGCACCACCATCAGCGAACTGGGCGTGACGTCGCGCCAGATTGCCGAAAGCGCGCAGCGGGTGGCACAGATCGCCGAGCAGACCGCGCTGGCGGCACGCAGCGGCGAGGGCACCGTCGAGAAAGGGCAGGAATCGATCGGTGGCATCCGGCGCCAGACCGATCTGGTGGTCAGCCACATGCTCGACCTGGGACGCAAATCGCAAGAGATCGGGGCCGTGCTCGATATAGTGTCGGAGCTGGCCGAACAGACCAATATCCTGGCCATCAATGCCACTATCGAGGCCAGCGGCGCAGGCGAGGCGGGGCGCCGGTTTGCCGTCGTGGCGGAGGAAATCCGCAAATTGGCCGATCGCGTCGCGGCGTCCACCAAGGGCATCCGGAACCAGATTGACGAGGTGCGCAGCGCCGTCAATACTACCGTCATGGCCACCGAGGGCGGGGCCAAAGCGGTGGACTTGGGGGCCCGCCAGTTTGCTGACGTAGCCCTGGCGTTCAAGCAGATTGCCGATCTGGTCACCACTACCACCGAAGCCGTGCGCGAGATCGAGCTCTCCACCAAGCAGCAGGCCACGGCGGCCGACCAAGTGCGCGTCGCCGTGTCGGATGTGGCGCAGGCGACACAGGAGACCGAGACCAGTTCGACCCAAACCCTGCAGACTGCGTCTCAATTGGCCGGACTATCGACGGACTTGCGGCGTCTGGTGCATCCGCAAGCGGTATAGCGGCTGCGTAGCCCAGTCGGCGGCGGCTACTCAAGGCAGGGCGCAGATCGTCACGTCGAATTGCCGCTGTACGGTGCGGCGCGCGGTGGGCGGGATCACAGCCTTGGCCTGTTTGTTGCCGATACAAGCCAACACAGCATAGGCATCGTCGGCCTGCTCTGCCGGCACAGCCGCCGGCGCCGCCGTGTCGCGCGCCTGGGTCACAGCGTGTAGCTGCCCGGCAGTGAGGAGAAGCGCGCCAGTTGGCCCTGGCTTGCGACGCAGGCCTGGATTTGGCTGCGCGGTCCACCCCGGGCACGGCCGAGAGCCTGCTCCTTTTTTTTCGCGGCGCCGGCCGCGTGCTGACGGGCCCGCCCGCTGGCACTGTCTGGATCGACGTCGTCGCAGTCTGCCTCTTCGCGCAACACCTGGAACAGGCTCTGCCATACCGGCGTGCGGCTTGCCGGAGCAGCGGGCAAAGCGGACAGATAGGCTATGCCATGATCCAAACTGGCAAGTGTTGCAATACCTGCCATGGATAATTGAGCATTGCTTAGCCGAAGCACCGCACGCAGTCGGTGCGTGAGCATGGCGCCGCACCAAAACAAAGCTGCCCATCTCAACGACATGCCTCTTGCGCGGGGTAGAACATCCTTTTTCCTGGCATTGCCCCTGGTTCTACGCGGTTGGCCTGGAAATTGCATTCTGTTTCCAACTATGTCGTTCGGATGTTTTTTGAGCAAGGGGCAGGTGTCATGACGTTTTTCGCAGCCGGGTTGGCCGCAGTTAGGTGCGGGGAGCGTTGATGCTGCTGCGGAACGACCTTCTGCATTACACGCATCCGGCGCAACGCACGGTGCGCATCCTGTGGATCGCGCCGGAGCAAGGTCATGCCTATGTGTTCGATGTATCGGCCCAGTCGAGCGAGGTAGAACAAGTAGCAATCGCGGTGCTGCTAGCCGACCTCGAGGCTGGCCGCGCGCAGCGCCTGTATAGCGACCCGTATCTCGTCGTGCTGGGCCGTGCGCCATTGCCGGCCAAGCACTTGCAGTTGCGCGCCCGTGCCTGGGACATTATTCAGTCGCTGGCCACGCAGGAACCAGACATCTACAATGCGCGCCTGCGCGGCCGGCTGATTGCACTGCACACCCAGCTGCATGGCGTATCGCATCCCACCATCCATCGCTACCTGCGGCGCTATTGGCAACGCGGGCAGACGCCCAATGCGCTGCTGCCGGACTATGCCAACTCGGGAGGGCGTGGCAAAGTGCGTTTGTCTTCGGCCGGCATCAAGCGCGGGCGGCCGCGCAAGGCGAGTGCCGACCAAGGACTCAATGTCGACGACGAAATCCGCCGCGTGTTCCGCGTCGCCACTAGCCACTACGCTGCCAGACACCCCAAGCTCTCGCGCCGCGCTGCCTACCAGATGATGATCCGCGACTTCTTCGACGGCCGCCAGATCGATCTGGCAGCAGGCCGCGTATGGCCGGGGGGCGCCGCCGCGACGGCGATGCCGACCCTGGGCCAGTTTAGCTATTGGATGGAGCAGGAGGCGGACCTGCCGCCTTCGGTGGCGCAACGCAAGGGGGCGGGCCACGGCAGGACAGCGTCGGACGCCTATTTCGTCAACGCCACCGCGCCGTTTCTATCCATGCCGCTCGGCCGACCGGGTGCGGTCTTCCATCTGGATGCGCTACGGGCCGATATCGAGCTGGTGTCCAGCGACGATCAAGGCCAGTTGGCCGGGCGCCCGGTCTTGTATATTGTGGTCGACAGCTTCAGCCGCATGATCACCGGCATCCACGTGGCGCTGAACGGCCCCGCATGGTCGCAGGCCTTGGTGGCGTTGGTCCATTGCGGCATGGACAAGCAGCGCTATTGCCGCCAGCTGGAACGCAGCATCGACGCGGCAGAATGGCCCTGCCACCATCTGCCGGAGACTTTACATTTGCGCCCAGCATTGATGGCAGGCGCTAGCATCGATGTACTACTGAACGATTTCAACCTGCATTGCCTGCCCAGCGACGATGTTCCTGACGATTGGCTGGCGGTACTGGAGCGACGTGTCGGCCTGTCGCCGCTCACCGCAGCGGCGCCGCAAGGCAGCCGCCTGGACGGCGTGCTGGATCTGCCGGCCTTCACCCGCATCGTGATCGAAGCCGTCCTCTACTACAACAACTATTATCGGCTGCCGCATGCGGATGGCGCCACCCCACGTCAGATGTGGGAGTGGGGTGTGCGGCAACGCGGCGGTGCATTGCGTACTTACGCCGAGCCGCAGCTACGCCTGGCACTGCTGACCTGACCTCCGGCGTGGTGCATCGAGCACCGTGCATGCCATTCCCCCTTTCATCGCTTGCGACTTCGTGGTGCGCTGCATCAAAATGCGCGCGTTTCGCGCCCATGCGCCTGGCTGCACGAGCTGAACAAAAAGAGCTGCCACGACTAAATAAAGTTCGTTCGCGTCAGTGCCCGTCATCGTGCCAGGGTGGTCGAAATCGGCGTCTTCGCGCTTGCTGTGAACGCACATTGTTTCGCTAATTTCGCCTTGCAGCACAAGGTGTTCTTGCATGCCGAAACAAGTTTATTCGGACTATCTCGGACCAAAAAACAGTGGCACGGCGCTTGCTAGAGAGTCGATATGGGCTTGCAAGTGGCCCAAGGATTTTCTGGCAAAACTGGTGAGGAAGCAGATGGATAGCGTAAAACCGTTTAAAACATTTAGATCGTTTAACTCAATCAGCAGGCGCGAATTTCTCTATCGCGCGGCGGCAGTCGGCGGAACCGGTCTGCTGTTCAATACCATGAACGCCTGGGGCATGGGCATAGACTCCAGAGTCTCCAGCCCGCCGGAGCTGAGCGGCAGCGGCAAAGGCAAGAAGATCGTGATACTCGGCGCAGGACTGGCGGGGATGACCGCCGCCTATGAACTGGGCAAGCTCGGCTACCAGTGCCAGATTATCGAAGCGCGTTCTTTTGCCGGCGGCCGTTGCCAGAGCGCGCGCAAGGGAAGCACCATCACTGAACTGGGCGGCGAAAAGCAGACTTGCCAGTTCGACGACGGCATGTATATCAACCACGGCCCATGGCGCATCCCCTTGCACCACCAGTCGACGCTGCACTACACCCGACTGTTCGACGTGCCGCTGGAAGTCATGGTCAACGATAACGACCACTCCTTTATCTATGCCGAGAATGCGGGGCCGCTGTCCAAGCAGCGTCTGCGTCCCGCTCAGATCAAGGCCGATATGCGCGGCCACGTGGCCGAGCTGTTGGCCAAGTCGGTGCGGAATAATCAGCTCGACCAGGAACTGAGCGCAGATGACAAGCACCTGCTGCTGGACTACCTGGCGCATGAAGGCCAGCTGGCCGGTAAGGATCTCGAATATAAGGGCCGTAGCGGCCGCGGCTACGCGGTCAATCCTGGTGCCGGCTTGGTGCCGGGGCCGGGCACGCAGTCCGATCCGCTGGGCTTTAAGGAGCTGCTGGCATCCAAGGTCGGCAACGTTTACAGCGCGGTGCAGGACTTTCCTATGCAGAACACCATGTTCCAACCGGTGGGTGGCATGGACCAGATTGCCAAGGCTTTTGAAAAGCGCGTCGGCAAGAACATCCTCTATCACTCAGAAGTGCAGACCATCCGCCAGAACGACAAAGGCGTCACCATCACCATCAAAAACACCAGCAGCGGCAAGCTGTCTTCGGTGACGGCCGACTACTGCCTGTGCGCGATTCCGCTCTCGGTACTGCGCAATATCGATAGCGACTTCTCGGACCAATTCAAGTCTGCGGTGAAGGCAGTGGCCTATGCGCCAGTGGGCAAGATTGGCCTGCAGATGAAGCGCCGCTTCTGGGAAGAGGACGAGCATATCTATGGCGGCCATGTGCTGACCGACCTGCACGGCATTAACACCATTTCGCTGCCCTCCAGCGGCTGGCAACAGAAGAAGGGCGTGCTGCTCGGCTATTACAACTACCAAAACATCGCGGTTGAAGTCAGTGGCCTGTCGCTGAAGGAACGCACCGAATTCGCCCTGGCGGCGGGCGAGAAAATCTTCCCGCAGTACCGCAATGAGTTCGAGACTTCCTTCTCGGTCGCCTGGCACCGTATCCAGTACAACCTGGGCGGCTGGGCCGAGTGGAACGACAAGACCCGCGCCAGCGCCTACCCGGTGCTGCTGGAAGGCGAGGGCCGCGTGCTGCTGGCCGGCGAGCATCTGAGCTACCTGACTGGCTGGCAGGCCGGCGCCATCGAATCGGCCTGGCAGCAGATTGCCAAAATCCATGAAAGGGCCAGCGCATGAGCTCGCATCAGCCATGTGGCAAGGGCATCGGCGCAGCGTTAGCCTTGCTGCCGGCACTCCATGCGGGGGCGCTGGCGTTGGTACTCGGATTGGCCGCTGCGCAGCTCCACGCGCAGGAGCTTGACGGCAAGGCGCTGTTCCTTAAAAACTGCGCGGCCTGCCACCAGGCCAGCGGCAAGGGCATTCCCGGTGCCTTTCCCGCGCTGGCCGGCAACGGCTTCGTGCAAGGCAAATCCAGCGAGGTCGCTGCGGTGCTGCTGAAGGGCCGCGGCGGCATGCCCGACTTCAGCGACAGCCTGAGCGACCGCGACATCGCCACTGTGCTCAGTTTTGTCCGCAGCAATTGGGGCAACAAGGGGACAGCATTGAGCGAATCCGAAGTGCTGGAACTGCGCGAGAGCCTGCAGGTCGAGCATTACAGCCATGGCCAGATGTCCAACAAACACTGAATACCGAAAACTGATTATCCAAAAGAGAGAAAGAGCCCATGAAAAAAAACTTCATCGCCCTGCTGATCCCGGCCGCACTGGGACTGGCATGCGGCAGCGTCGGCGCCGCCGGTGCCGCCACCACGCCGGCCATCGTGCGCCACAAGATTCCCGGATCGGACTTCCCGATCGCGCAGGCTGTGTCGATCGCGCCTGGCACCACCATCCACTTCATCAGCGGCCAGGTGCCGCCGCTGGCCGACAAGGACGCGCCGGCCGATTCACTGGCGGCCTACGGCGACACCAAGACCCAGACCATGGGCGTGCTGAAAAAGATCCAGGAGGTCTTGCAGAGCATGAAGCTGGACATGCCCGACGTGGTGAAGATGCAGGTGTTCCTGGTCGGCGATCCCGCCAATGGCGGCCGCGCCGACATCAAGGGCTTCATGGCGGCCTACACCCAGTTCTTCGGCGGCAGTCAACCCAATTTACCGGCGCGTGCGGTGATGCAGGTCGCTGCGCTGAACAACCCCGGATGGCTGGTCGAGATCGAGGTGGTCGCCGCCAAAAAATAAACACAGTTTGCTGAGTCGAGCTCGAATTTTCTTTTTACCAGATGAGGATAACCATGCAAAAGGCCATACTGAAGTCCGGCACCGCGGCCGTCGTACTGCTGCAACTGTTGATGCAAGCCGGGATCGTGCACGCCGCCGATGACGCAACCGCCGCCGCACCGGAGGCCGTCATTCCGGGGGCATCGAGCGCCACTTCTGCCGGCGCCGTGATCGTCACCGGTACCCGCTCCAGTGGCGTGAAGGCCGAGAACAGCGCTTCGCCGATCCAGGTGGTGGATGCGGCATCGCTGGGCCGCACCGGCCAGCCGGACCTGATCCAGGCGCTGGCGCAGAACCTGCCGTCGTTCACCGCACAAGCCTTCGGCGGCGATACCGCCAACCTGACGCTGTCGGCCCGCCTGCGTGGCCTGAGTCCGAACAACACGCTGGTGCTGATCAACGGCAAACGGCGCCACGGCACCGCCAACCTGGCCGTGCTGGGTGGTCCTTACCAGGGGGGGGCGGCGGCAGACCTGAACTACATTCCGGTGTCCGCGATCGATCATATCGAAGTGCTGCAGGATGGCGCCGCCGCGCAGTACGGCTCCGACGCCATCGCTGGCGTGATCAACATCATCCTGAAATCGAATAACCATGGCGGCACCGCCACCACTACCGGCGGCGGCTACGTCGACGGTGGCGGACGCACCGCCGACGCCTCGGCCAATATCGGCACCGAGCCATTCCAGGATGCTTACCTGAGCCTGACGGCGGAATCGAAGTACCACGGCTACAGCGACCGTGGCGGCATCGACCCACGCGTGATCGATCCGGCCAACCTCAAGAAGTATCCGGCCATGCTGCAGGCGCCGGGCTACCCGCACGTCAACCACATCTCGGGCGATGCGCAATATCACCTGAATGTGCTGGCCGCGAACTTCGGTTATGACTTCGCGCCCGATAGCGAGCTGTATGCGATCGCCACCTATGGCCGCAAGGAAGCGCGCGCATTCGAGAACTACCGCTTGCCGAGCCGCCTGCCGGCCATCTATCCGCTGGGCTTCTCGCCCAAGGAAACGCTGAAGCAGGATGATTTTGCCTTCACCGGCGGCATCAAGGGCAAGCTCGGTGACTGGAATCTGGACCTGAGTTCGACCTATGGCCGCGATCACAGCCAGATCGGCAATATCGACGGCGGCAACGTCTCGCTGTTCAACGACACCGGCGCCACCCCGACCTCGTTCGTGGCCGGCACCTTCATCGCCAGCCAGCTGACCTCGACATTGGAAGCGAACCGCGAACTTGCGATCGGCTGGGCTACGCCGCTGAACCTGGCGCTGGGCCTTGAGCAGCGCGTCGACAAATACGAGATCGACGCGGGCGATGCGCCGTCGCGCTACAAAGAGGGATCGCAAGCCTACCCGGGCTTCTCGCTGACCGATGCCGGCAGCCACCGCCGCAGCAACGAGGCGGCCTATATCGACCTGGCCGGCAATCCGGTCAAGGACCTGACGCTGGACCTGGCCGGCCGCTACGAGCACTTCTCCGACTTCGGCAACGCCAAGGTCGGCAAGTTCACCTCGCGCTACGACTTCACGCCGGTGGTGGGGCTGCGCGGCACCTTCAGCAACGGCTTCCGCGCGCCGACCCTGGCCGAGGAATACTACTCGGCCACCAACGTCTCGCCGACGTCGGCCTTCGTACAGTTGCCGCCGAATTCGGCCGGCGCCAGGCTGGTGGGCATCGATGGCTTAAAGCCTGAACGCTCGACCAACTTTAGCCTGGGCCTGGTGCTCAATCCGGCAAGCAATTTGTCGATCACGCTGGACGCCTACCAGATCAAGATCCGCGACCGCATCGTCGGCAGTGGCGCCTTGTACGGTTCCGGCGGCGGCGCCAATAACTCGGCGGCAGTGATCGCGGCCATCAAGGCCAACGGCAACGTGCTCGATCCCACCGTGACACAGACCGGTATCAATATCTTCTCGAATGCAGTCGACACCCGCAGCCGTGGCCTGGAGTTCGTCGCCACGCTGAACGAGAATTACGGCGGCTGGGGCCGGGTCGATTGGTCGGCGGCGGCCAACTACAACAAGGTCGAAGTCACCAAGGTCAATCAGGCGCCGGCGCAGCTGCTGCCGCAAACCCTGCTGGACCCGGCCGCCATCTCGGACCTGGAAACTGCCTCGCCGAAGATGCGCGTGAACCTGGGCGCGTTGTGGAAGGTGGGCCTCTGGAGTGTCAACCTGCGCGAGGCCATTTACGGCAAGTCGTCGGAATATGGCAGCGAGAATGGCTCGGTGTACCACAAGACCGAGATCGGTACCAAGGGCATCACCGACCTCGAAGTGAGCTATAAGTGGAATCCGGCGCTGACCTTGTCGGTGGGCGCCAACAACCTATTCAACCAGTACCCGCCGCAGAAGAGCGCGGCGCTGCTGGCTGAGGAGCGTGCGGCGAACGATAACGCGGCAGTGACGGTGCTTCCATCATTCTCGCCGTTCGGTATCAACGGTGGCTATTACTACGCTCGCGCCAACTACAAGTTCTGAGTTTTGCCCGGCGGGGCTTGACGGCCGTCAGGGATGGCGGCCGTCTTTTTTTCATGCCGCGCGGTGCAAGCCGTTCTGGAACTAACACGGGGAGGAGATGTGGAAGACGATGGCATGCTGCGTGTGCTCATGCAAATCGGTTATGCCGGGTCGCAGTTCAGCGGTGGCGCTAAATTGCCGGTCGATATCGGCTCCTAGAGTTTCCACTCAAGTTGCGACCTTGGTGCTTCGTTGCTGGTAGTCCATGAGGACTCCCTTGCCTAAGCCTTGACTTTGGGGCCGGCCCGGCGGAGGGGAGATTGGACAGGGGGTAGGAAAAATAGTCCCTACGCCGCCCCGAGGTCGGCATCGGTCACCAGGCACGCTTGCCGCACGCGTTCGACCGTAGCCGGCGCCTCCATCTGGAACCACTCATCATGTCCGCGGTCCTGGCGGGCGGCCAGCACGGCGCGCTTGATGGCGAAGAAGGCGGCCACGGCCAGCGTCATCGGCGGCTCGCCGATCTCTTTGGCGGACATGATGTCGCCCGGATCGTCGGTGAGGTGCTTGGCCAGCTCGCGCGGGAACATCATGATGTTCATCTCCAGCGGCACCGATTGCGCTGCCGGCGGTTTGTATTCCCAGGTGTTGGTGGTGTACAGCGCGCCCGGCGCGGGACGCGTGGCGGAGGGCGCGCGATCCGCGTCGGCCGGCTGATAGCTCAGCTCTTCGCTGGTCACATAGCCCAGGCCCTGCACGAATCCGCCCTCGACCTGGCCGACATCGACCGCCGGATTCAGGCACTTGCCGCCGTCGTACACCACGTCCGCCCGCAAGATGGTGGTTTCGCCGGTCAGCACATCGAGTTCGATCTCTACGCACGCCGCGCTGTAGGTGTAGCCGGTGAAGTAGTCGACTGCCTCGCTGGCCGGCTTGCCGTCGACCAGTTTGAATTCCAGGTTGCCGTCCGGGTGCTCGCCGCCCGGAATGGCCACGCGCGCTTGTGCCGAGAGATTTAGCCGCGCGTTGAACGCCATGCTGGCGATGTTCTGCCACAGCGTCTTGCCCTGGCTGCCGGCGATCTCCTTGCGCCAGCCCTCGGGATAGTCCCAGTAGTTGACGTGATTGGTCACGCACCATGCATCGCCATGCTGCTTGCGCAGGTCCTGGCAGTACGCCTCCAGCCGCTGCCGCAGTTCGCCGCATGCCTGCTGCGCCGCCAGGCCGTTGAAGGAAGTGCCGGTCGAGGCGCCCGTGCTTTCCGGATTCGGCACCACGGCCGTATCATTTTCCGCCACGCGGATGATCCCGATCGGCACATTCAGGCAATAGGCGACCAGCTGCGCCATCTTGGTGTTCAGGCCCTGACCCATCTCGATGCCACCGTGCCGCGCCAGCACCGTGCCGTCCTGCGCATACACTTCGATCAGCGCGCCGCCTTGTTCCAGCAACGCCAGGTTGAAGCCGGAGCCGTACTTCACCGGCAGCACCGAGATGCCGCGCTTGCGCCAGCGGTTGGCCGCGTTGAACTGTTCGACCGCCGCTGCGCGCTTGGTAAATTGAGCCTGCTGCAGCGTGTAGTCCCACACCTCGCGCATGTAGCACGATTCGAGCGGCTCGGCATACGGCGTGGCCTGGCCCTGCTGGTAGAGATTGCGTTCGCGCACCTGCTCGGGTGTCAGGCCGACGCTGTGGGCGGCCGCTTCGATGGCGTCTTCGACGATGATCGCGCTCTGTATCATGCCCACGGTGCGCATCGAGGTGTTGCTGGTCTTGTTGGTGCGGCAGACATCGGTCGTGCAAGCCCAGTTGGGGATGAAGTAGGCCGAATCGCTGCGCAGCGACAGGCAGTCGCTGATGATGAAGCTGCAGTCGTAGGTGCGGCCGCCATCGAGCCAATAGTCGACCTGGAAGCCGAGCAGCTTGCCGTGCGTAGCCGGATTGCTGGCATCGCCGACCGCCACGTTGTAATTGCCCAGCGCCGGATGGCGGTGGCCGAACATTGCCGTGTCGACCTGACGCAGCGCCGCCATGCGCACCGGCAGATTGAGCTTCCACGCTGCGACCGCGGCGATGCTGCTGGCGAAGGCGGACTGGCCGCACTTGCCGCCGTATCCGCCGCCAATGCGGCGCACCCGCACATCCACTTTGTTGGCAGGCAGCTGCAGCACGCGCGCGACGCTGGACTGCACCACGTTGGCGTCCTGAGTCGAGGCGAAGACGCGCATCTGCCGGTCCTCCAGCGGCTCGATATAGCTCGATTGAGTCTCCATGTAGAAGTGGAGCTGGCTGCCGGTTTTCTGTTGGCTGCTGATGCGGGTGCAGCTGACCGTGCCCAGGGTGCTGCTGTCGACCTGCACGCCGCGCGTTACCAGCGGCTGCTTCAGGTCCGGCTGCTGCGGGCTGCGCGAGGGCACCCAGTTCAAATTGGTGCCGGTGCGGGTGATTTTCCAGATGTGCGAATACCAGCTGGCGCCGGGCGGCTGGTCCGGGAACACCAATTGCTCGCGAGCTGCATCGGTGTCCGGTAAATCGATCTGCGGGCGCTCGGCGCTGTAGGCACAGAGTTGTGTCTGCACATGCCACGCCGCCTGCTGCGCAAGCTGCTCGTTGCGTGCCACCACCATGCCGATGCACTGTCCAAAGCCGGTCAGCAGCAGCGGCGCGCGCGCATCGTAGCCGGCGGGCAGTTGGCCGCCGGGGCAGTCCTCGGCGGGGATGCTGATTGCAAAAATGGGATCGTCCAAAGCCAAGCCGTCCAACACCGGGCCGGGAACGTCGACCGCCGTGATGTAATCGCGCACCGATGGATAGAGCGCCTGCAGAGCCTTCAGCACTTCTGCCGGGCTGGCGTTGCCCGTCACGCCCGGTACGCGGTAGGCGCACCGTCCCTTGGCCACCATGCTTTGCACCGGTGCGCCATTCAGGCCGGTTGGCGGCATCTGGATGTCGTGGATGTACTGTGCCTCGCCGGTCGATTGCAGCATCGCCTCGATTTTCACGTAGGGTATGCTGACGGGGAATTCGTCGCGATAGCTGCGGTAGGACTGTGTGCCTTTGGAGGCGGGGCGCGCGCTGCGTTGGCCGGCCGAGCGCAGCACCGGATCGACTGGCAGGCCGCGCCACTCGCACACGGCGATAAAGAATTTATACAGATACGAGGCAGCCAGCTGGCGCTTGTAGGCCCGGCTGTAACCTTCGTCGGGCAACTGCTTATAGCGGGCCGCGTAGCGTTCGATCACTGCATCGAGTTCGCGCGCCAGCACCGGCAGCGCCTTGTCCAGCGCGCTGCTGTCCCAGCGCTGACCGGTCAAGACCTGCTCGGTCTGATGCATGCGCACGGCCGTCGGCGCCAGCCCGCCAAATGCCAGGATGATGTCGGTCACGCCTTGCTGCGCGTCGAGCCGTACGCGCATGCCGCCGTTGACGATGGAGTGCGCGTTGACCTCGCGCTGTGCGGTCTTGTAGGTCTGGGCATATTCGTCCTTGCCCGTCATGCGCAACTGGTAGGACAGCAGCACGCAGCCATCGGCATGGTCGCGCCAGTACGCCGGCAGATCCAGCAGCGGCAGCGTGCGCGCCTGCGCATGGCTGGCGCCGGCCACGGTGACGGTGGCGTCAAGTGCGGCCAGCGCCGTATACAGGTCGGACGGGAAGGGCACGCCCTGGTCGGCATGGCTGACGACCAGCATGGTATTGCCGGCCAGCGTGGCGGCATTGCGCACGATGGTGCCGGCGGTGCGGCCGACCATATAGGCCAGCGCTTGCAGCCCGGCCGCCGCCGGCTGATGGCCCGCTTCCGCGATCGCGTGTTCAAGGAAATCAAGCAGCGTGCCATACAGCAGACCACCGCCCAGATGCAGGCGGTCGCCGGCCATGTGCAGTTCGTGCAATTGCGGAATGTGCGCGATGTCCAGGAACACATGGGGATTGTCTACCGTGCGTGGATAGATGCGGATCGACGTATTCCCGCCGACCAGGCGCACGTCGGCGCGGGGATGGAAATCGCGCATCAGGCTGATGGCGTTGGCCAGCGTCAGTGGGCGGAACCATTGATAGCCATTGGACTCGTAATGCACCGTGCGCGGCGGCGTGCGCAGCTCGGCCGGGAACTCGATCAGCACCGGCGCCGTCTTTGCCACCGCCTCCGCCGGATCGATCTCGCACTGCATGCAACCCTTTTCGTCGATCGCAGGATTCCAGTCCGAGGCGAAGCTCTTCTTGAAGCCATACAGTATCGGCCGGTAACCGGTGCAACGGCAGATATTGCCGTCAAACAGGCCCTCGATCTGCTGCTTGGTGCCTGGCTTGGGGCCGCGCTGGGCCACGGCCGCCGTCATGTTCATGATCCAGCCTGGCGTACAGTAGCCGCATTGGGTGCCATTGTTGCTGGCCAGGCCGTCCTGCACGGTGCTGATGCAGCCGGATTTGACGCTGCCGCAGCCTTCGACGGTGGTGACCAGCATGCCGTCCAGCGAGGCCAGCGGGCGCAAACAGGCATTGACCGAGCGGTGCTCGACTTGCTGGCGGCGCTCATTCCAGCAAGACAGCATCACCGTGCAGGCGCCGCAGCCGCCTTGCTTACAGCCTATCTTGGTGCCGGTCAGGCCCACGTCGGGCGAGCGCAGATAGTCCGCCAGCAGCACGCTCGGATCGACTTGCTCCAGCTGGATGCGCTTGCCATTGAGGTAAAAGATGAGATCGCTTGCCGGGCTAGGAGAGGACATGGAAGGCTCCTGTGAGGTTGGTTAGGCATTAAATTGACGATCCATAGCATTTTGCGGGTTTTACATGGCTTGAAATCTCTCGAATTAACACCGCGCTCATCACTAGCGATAGACATTGCGTTTGTCGGATGTTAGCGCTACCATTGGTCGCGCTGTTGATGGGATGGCGATCTAGACGACAGGTAATGGGGGATGAACAGCTTGAAGATTTGTAAGGCCTTGCTGGCGGGCGCCGCGTTCAGCGTGTTGGCTGCTTGCGCCTCTATGCAAGAACCAGAGGTCGATACCGCAGCCACGCAATTGGCCGACGCCGCACCTGCCAAGTGCCGCGCCGGGGATGCGCCGACGGGCAGTTCCATTGCGCGCCGCGACTGCTCCAGCAAGACCGGTGTAGTGAGCATGGATGCCGATGAACTGATGGGTTCCAGGCGTTTCTTTGTCCCGCCAGATTCGTCCCTCACCCGAGGCAAGTAAGCCGCGCCGGCGCGGAAGGCGTCATTCGACTTGCGCAATCCGCAGCAGATTGGTCGTGCCCGGCGTGCCGAAGGGGATGCCGGCGGAGATGACGATGGTCTCGCCGGACTTTGCCATGCCTTCGCGCTTGGCGGTCTGGCATGCCCGGGTGCTCATCTCCATCACATCGGCCACGTCGTGGCACAGTACCGGATACACACCCCAGGCCAGTGTCAGGCGGCGCGCGATGGCCGGCCGCGGCGTCATGCCGATGATGGTGGCATGCGGCCGCTCGCGCGCCATGCGCAGCGCCGAATAGCCTGAACTGGTGTAGGCCACCACCGCAGACACCCGCAGCAGGTCGGCCACGCTGCGCACCGCGGCGCCGATGCCGTCCGAGGCCAGCAAGGCAGTGCCAGCATGGGCGGCGCTCAGCGCTTCCAGATAGTAAGGATCGGCTTCGGTCTGTGCGATGATGGAATCCATGATGCGTACTGCCTCGCGCGGATACTGGCCGGACGCCGATTCGGCCGACAGCATCACCGCATCGGCGCCGTCGTAGATGGCGCTGGCCACGTCGGACGCTTCGGCGCGCGTCGGCACCGGCGCGCTGACCATCGATTCCAGCATTTGTGTGGCGACGATGACCGGCTTGCCGGCCTTGCGGCAGGCGCGCACGATGCGCTTCTGGATCGCCGGCACCTGTTCCGGCGGCATCTCCACACCCAGGTCGCCGCGCGCCACCATGATGGCGTCGCTTTCAGCGATGATCGCTTCCAGGCTGCCGATGGCCGATGGCTTTTCCAGCTTGGCGATCACGCCGGCGCGGCCCTGCACGATGGCCTTGATTTGAGCGATATCGTCCGCTCGCTGTACGAACGACAGCGCTACCCAGTCGACACCCAGGCTCAATCCATAATCGAGATCGGCGCGGTCCTTGGCGGTCAGCGCGGACAAGGGCAGCACCACGCCCGGCACGTTGACGCCTTTGCGCTCCGACAGCTTGCCGCCGGCGATGACGCGCGTTTGCGCATGAGCGGGGCCGAAGGATTCGACCCGCAGCCGCACCCGCCCATCGTCGATCAGCAAGTCGGTGCCTATTTCCAGCGCCTCAAAGATTTCGGGATGGGGCAGGGGAGCGCGCTGCTGGTTGCCCGGCGCGTCGCGGTCGAGATCGAGACGGAAGCTGTCGCCGGCCGCTAGCGTGATGGGGCCGTCGGCGAATGCGCCCAGGCGCAGCTTGGGCCCCTGCAAGTCGAGCAGCACGCCGATTGGCCGTCCGCCATCGCGTTCGATGGCGCGGATGGTTTCCAGCCGCTGCTGATGGTCGGCATGGCTGCCGTGGCTGAAGTTCAGCCGGAACACATCGGCGCCGGCCTGGTACAGGGCGAGGATGGTGTCGTGGTCGCTGCTGGCCGGGCCGAGCGTGGCGACGATCTTGGCATTGCGGTTGCGGTGCATGATTTAAGTTCCCGAAGTGAGCGGCGTCCGGCGCAGGACCAGCAACGCGCGGAAGTCGTTGACGTTGGTGAGCGTGGGGCCGGTGATGATGCTGTCGCCCAGCTTCTGGAAGAAGCCGTGGCCGTCGTTGTCATCCAGGCTGGAGCTGGGACGCAGGCCTGCGGCCCAGGCGCGATCCAGTGTATCTGGCGCGAGGTAGGCGCCGGCAATTTCTTCCTGACCATCGACACCGTCGGTATCGCCGGCCAGGCCGTGCACGCCGGGTTCGCCCTGCAGCGCGATGGCGCAAGACAGCAGGAATTCGACGTTGCGGCCACCACGCCCCTTGCCGCGCACGGTGACCGTGGTTTCGCCGCCGGACAGTAGCACGCAGGGCGCCTGGAATGGCTGGCCACGCCGCGCCGTCTGCAGCGCGATGCCGGCCATGACCTTGCCGACGTCGCGTGCTTCGCCTTCCAGGCTGTCACCCAGGATGCACGGCGTGATGCCGGCTGCCGCCGCGCATTGTGCGGCCGCTTCCAGCGCCATCTGCGGCGTAGCGACGATGCGTACTTCCGATCCGGCCAGGCGCGGATCGCCGGGCTTGACCGATTCGCCGCGGCCGCTGCGCAGCACGTCCAGCACATGATCGGGCAACGCAATACCGTAGCGCACGATGATGGCCAGCGCGTCGGCGCAGGTGCTGGCGTCGGCCACTGTGGGGCCGGAGGCGATGTCGCGCGGGTCGTCGCCGGGGACGTCGGAAATGAGCAGCGTCACCAGCTTGGCCGGGTGGCAGGCGGCTGCCAGCCGGCCACCTTTGATGGCTGACAGGTGGCGGCGCACGCAGTTCATCTCGCTGATGCTGGCGCCGCAGGTGAGCAACGCCTGGTTGATCTGCTGCTTGTCTTCCAGCGTAATGCCGTCCAGTGGCAGCGGCAGCAGCGAGGAACCGCCGCCGGAGATCAGGCACAGCACCGTGTCGTCCTCGTTCAGTCCCTGTACCCGGTCCAGTATGCGGCGCGCGGCGTGCAGCCCGGCCGCATCGGGCACCGGATGCGCCGCTTCGACGATCTCGATGCGTTCGCAAGGTACCGCGTAGCCGTAGCGGGTGACCACCAGGCCGCTCAGCGGACCAGGCCAGTTGCGCTCGACGGCGCGGGCCATCTCGGCCGTAGCCTTGCCGGCGCCAATGACGATCAGCCGGCCCTTGGGCGCTGGGGGCAGGGCTGCCGGGATGCACAGCGCCGGCTGGGCCGCCGCGATGGCGGCGGCGAACATGCGCTGCAGCAGGGCGCGTTCGTCGCCGCGCGCAGCCTCGGTTTGCGGGAAGCTCATGACGGACTCCATGGCCTAAGCCGAATACTTCTGCAGTGGCGCCAGTTCTGGTGCCGGACGTTGCGCAGCCTCGTCCACCTCGTACAGCGCGCGCATCTCTTCCGGCGACGATTCGCCATCCAGCACGCGCTGCATCTGCTTGCGGTCCAGCGCACCGACCCACTGGGCGATGGCCACGGTGGCGACCGCGTTGCCGATGGTGTTGGTAATGGCACGCGCCTCGGACATGAAGCGGTCTACGCCCAACAGCAGCACCATGCCGGCCACGGGTATCTTGCCCATCGAGGCCAGCGTGGCAGCGAGCGTGATGAAGCCCGAGCCGGTCACGCCGGCCGAGCCCTTGGAAGTGAGCATCAGCACGCCCAGCACCACCAACTGGTCGGTCAAGGTCAGCGGGGTATTGGTGGCTTGGGCGATGAAGATGGCGGCCATGGTGTAGTAGATGCACTGGCCGTCCGGATTGAAGGTCACGCCGGCCGGTATCACCAGGCCGACCACCGGCTTGGCAACGCCCACGTGTTCCAGCTTGCGCATCATCTGCGGCACCACTGATTCGGACGAACTGGTACCCAGCACGGTGAAGATCTCATCCTTGATATAGCGGAGCAATTTGAGCAGGCTGAAACCGGACAGCTTCGCCACCACGCCCAGCACGCCGAACACAAAGGCGACGCAGGTCAGGTACATGCAGCCCATCAGCTGGCCCAGCGACAGCAGCGACGACAGGCCATATTTGCCGACCGTGAAAGCGATCGCGCCGAATGCGGCGATCGGCGCGACGCGCATGATCATGCCCACTATCATGAACATGCTGTTGCTGAACGCTTCCAGGAAGTCCACCACCGGCTTGGCGCGGCGGCCCATGCGCGACAGGGCGATGCCCAGCATGCTGGCAAACACCAGGATTTGCAAGATATCGTTCTTGGCCAGCGCGTCGACCACGCTGGCCGGTATCATGTTCAGCAGGAAGTCGACAACGCCACCGGACTTGGCTGCCGCCGCCGTGTAGCTGGCGATGCTGCTGGTGTCGAGCGTATGCGTGTCGACGTTCATGCCGGCGCCCGGCTGGACGACGTTTACCACGATCAACCCAAGCAGCAGTGCAAAGGTCGACATCACTTCAAAGTAGATCAGCGCGCGCACGCCGACGCGGCCCAGTTCTTTCATGCTTTCCATCTTGGCGATTCCCAGCACCACCATGGCGAAGATCACTGGCGCGAATACCATCTTGATCAATCGGATGAACACGTCGCCCAAGGGCTTCAGGCCGGTGCCGAACTTGGGATAGAAATAGCCCAGCAAGCCGCCGGCGATCACGCCGATCAGGACCTGGACATACAGTTTTCCAAAAAAGTGCTTAGACATGATGTCTCCTCTGTGGGTACCTGCCAAGACCGGCCCCCAGCTCTTGCGTGGCTGGTAGGGGCCGGGCCTTTTTGTTTTATGCTGCCTTGCGTTCAGTGCCCCCGCCCAGCAACGCGCAGACGGCGTTGGTGACGTCGGCGGTGCTGGCGGTGCCGCCCAGGTCGCGCGTGTGCAGCGATGGCGTGGCGGTGATGCCTTCGATGGCCTTCATCACACGCTGCGCCGCGGCATGCTCGCCCAGGTGCTCCAGCAGCATCACCACCGACCAGAAAGTGCCGATCGGATTGGCCAGGCCCTGGCCCATGATGTCGAAAGCGGAACCGTGGATAGGCTCGAACATCGACGGGTAGCGGCGCTCCGGGTCGATATTGCCGGTCGGTGCGATGCCCAGGCTGCCAGCCAGCGCTGCCGCCAGGTCGCTCAGGATGTCGGCGTGCAGGTTGGTGGCGACGATGGTGTCCAGCGTGGCTGGGTGGTTGACCATGCGCGCGGTGGCGGCATCGACCAGCTCCTTGCCCCAATGGACGTCCGGGAAGTCGCGCGACACTTCCAGCGCGATCTCGTCCCACATCACCATGGCATGGCGCTGGGCGTTACTCTTGGTGATCACTGTCAGCAGCTTGCGGGGACGGGACTGGGCCAGCTTGAAGGCAAAGCGCAGGATGCGCTCGACGCCAACGCGGGTCATCATGCTGACATCGGTGGCCGCTTCTATCGGATGGCCCTGGTGGACGCGGCCGCCGACGCCGGAGTATTCACCTTCCGAGTTTTCGCGCACGATGACCCAATTCAGGTCTTCTGGCTTGCAGCGCTTCAGCGGCGCGTCGATGCCGGGCAGGATGCGGGTCGGGCGCACGTTGGCGTACTGGTCGAAGCCCTGGCAGATTTTCAGGCGCAGGCCCCACAGCGTGATGTGGTCGGCGATCTCCGGATCGCCGGCTGAACCGAACAGGATGGCGTCCTTGCCACGCAGCGCGTCCAGGCCATTGGCCGGCATCATCACGCCATGCTTGCGGTAGTAGTCGCCGCCCCAGTCGAAATCCTCGAAGGCGAACTGGAAGCTGTCGCTGCTGGCGGCCAGTGCTGCCAGGACTTGCTGGCCGGCCGGAACGACTTCCTTGCCGATGCCGTCGCCTGGGATGGTTGCGATGTGGTAGGTTTTCATTTGCTGTCTCCTGTCTGTGTAAGGTAGGGTGCGGGGTGGCGTAGGGCACACTGTAAGCAATGGACGGCCGTGGCTAAGAGGTCTAAACTCAATCCATTGTTAACCTGAGACTCCATAATCAAGCATGAGCAATGGCTTCCAAGCGGCGGAACTGAGCTTCATCGTGGCGCTGTCGGCCAGCGGCAGCTTGAGCGGGGCGGCGCGCGAAATGGGCATCACCACGTCGGCCGTCAGCAAGCGCCTGGCGCAGATCGAAGCGCGTATCGGCCTGCCGCTGGTGAACCGCACCACGCGGCGTATGAGTTTGACGCCGGAAGGGGAAGTGTTGCTGGAGCATGCGCGCCGCATCCTGGGTGAGATCGCGGACCTGGATCAGTTGCTGAGCAATTCCAAGGGCGTGCCCAAGGGGCAGTTGCGCGTCAACGCCACACTGGGCTTCGGGCGGCTGCATATCGCGCCGGCGATTTCCAAGTATGTGCTGCGCTATCCGGAAGTGGACGTGCAGTTGCAGCTGTCGGTCGATCCGCCGCCACTGACGGACGACCAGTTCGATGTCTGCATCCGCTTCGGCGCGCCGGCCGATACGCGCGTCATCGCCAAACGGCTGGCATCGAACCGCCGGCTGCTGTGCGCCTCACCCAAGTACCTGGCCAAGCACGGCGAGCCGAAAACGCCGGCCGAATTAAGCCGGCATAACTGCATCTGTATCCGCCAGGGCGACGAAGCGTATGGCGTGTGGCGGCTGTTTGCTGGCCGGGAAGCGGACCGCAACACCGATACGGTACGGGTACGCGGCAACCTGACCACCAACGATGGCGAGATCGCCGTCAACTGGGCGCTCGATGGTCACGGCATCTTGATGCGTGCCGAGTGGGACATCGAGCGCTACCTGCAAAGCGGCCGGCTGGTGCAGGTGCTGCCCGGTTACCGCACACCCGATGCCGACATCTACGCGGTGTATCCGCAGCGGCACCAGCTGTCAGCGCGCATCCGCACCTTTGTCGAGTTCCTCAGCAGTTCCTTCGAGCGCTTCGAGTAGCGCTGTGCTCAGCCGGCCGGCGCCGCGCTGGACTCCCGCCAGCCGCCGCCTAGCGCCCGGTACAGGTCCACGCGGCTGGTCAGCTGGTTCAGCTGCGCCGTGACCAGCGCCTGCTGCGCCGCATACAGCGCCGTTTGCGCCGACAGCACGTTCTGGTAGCTGTCGATGCCGTTGGCGTACAGCTGGTTTTCCAGTTGCAGCCGGCGTCGCTGGGCTTGCGTTTCGCGCTGCTGCGCGGCCAGTTGCGCGCTGTAGGTGCCGCGCGCGGCCAGGCCGTCGGCCACTTCGCGAAATGCCGTCTGCACCGTCTTCTCGTACTGCGCCACGCCGATGTCGCGCTCCGCCATGGCCAGGTCCAGATTGGCCTGGTTGGCGCCGGCGTCGAACAGCGCTAGCGTCAGCGACGGCAGGAAGGACCAGGCGGCACTGCCGGCGCCGAACAGGCCGCCCAGCGTGGCGCTCTGCGTGCCGGCGCTGCCGGTGAGCGAAATGCGCGGGAAGAAGGCGGCGCGCGCGGCGCCGATGTCGGCGTGTTCGGCCCGCAGCAGCGCCTCCGCCTGGCGGATGTCGGGACGCCGCGTCAGCAGGTCGGACGGCAGGCCTGCCGGTACGTCGGCCAGCACAGCTTGCGCATCCAGGCGCGGCGCCGGCGGCAGGTCGCGCGGCCAGGGTTGGCCGACCAGCAGCACCAGTGCGTTTTCCGCCTGGGCGCGCTGGCGTAACTGGGCCTGGTAGTTGGCGCGTGCCTGTTCGACCGTGGTTTGCGCCAGCAGCAGGTCCAGTTCGGACGCGGTGCCGGTGTCGAACTGCAGCTGCACCAGCCGGAAGGAGGCTTCGGCGGCATCGCTGGTGTCCAGGGTTACCTTCAGCTGTTCGTCACCGGCCAGCGTGGCCAGGTACTGGTCGGCGATCTGCGAGACCAAGAGGATCTGCGCCGCCTGGCGCGCCTGGTCGCTGGCCAGGTATTGCTGGAATGCGGCGTCCGACAGGCTGCGCAGCCGGCCAAAGAAGTCCAGTTCCCATGCGGCGCTGACTCCCAGCGCCTCATCGTGGCCACTCGTGCCTTTTTCGCCGGCAGGCACGTGGCTGCTGCTGCGCTGCGCGTTGACGCCAACTTGCGGCGCCAGTGACGATTGCGCAAGGCGATACTGGGCGCGCACTTTTTCGACATTCAGCATGGCCACGCGCAGATCGCGGTTGTTGTGCAGGCCCAGTTCCACCAACCGTTGCAGGCGCGGGTCGGGCAGGAAATCGCGCCAGCCGGTATCGGCGGCCGCCAGTGCGTTGCCTGGGCCCGGCGCAGCATAGGCGGCGCCGGAGGGATAGGTGGCAGCCACCGGCAGTGCGGGGCGCTGATAGACCGGCTGCAGAGCGCAGCCGGAAGCGAGCGCCATCGCCAGCGCGCCTAGAGTGTGATACAGGGCTTTCATATCAGTGTCCTTGGTCGAGAGTGAGCTGCGGCTGGGGGGCCGTTTTGCGCGCGGTGAGCTTGTCCATGACCACGATGAAGAACATCGGGATCAGGAAGGTGGCAAGGAAGGTCGCCGCCAGCGTGCCGCCGATGACGCCGGTACCGATGGAATTCTGGCTGGCGGAACCGGCGCCATAGGACAAGACCAGTGGTAGCACGCCGAGCAGGAAGGCCATCGAGGTCATTAGGATGGGCCGCAGCCGCATCTGTGCCGATTCCAGCGCCGCCGCCATGGCGCTGCGCCCTTGCTGCTGCAGTTCTCGGGCGAATTCGACGATCAGGATCGCGTTCTTGGCCGACAGCCCGATGGTGGTCAGCAGGCCAACCTGGAAGTAGACGTCATTGCTCAATCCGGCCAGCGAGGTGGCGGCCAGCGAACCAAGCACGCCGATCGGCACCACCATGATCACCGCGATCGGAATCGACCAGCTCTCGTACAGCGCGGCCAGACTGAGGAACACTACCAGGATGGACAGGCCATACAGCAGCGGCGCCTGCGAGCTGGCCTGCTTCTGCTGCAGCGAGCTGCCGGTCCATTCATAGCCAACCCCGGGTGGCAGCTTGGCCATCAGCTGTTCCATCGCCTGCATGGCCTGGCCGGTACTGTAGCCGGGCGCCGGCTGGCCCTGGATTTCCATCGCCTCGATGCCGTTGTAGCGCTGCAGCTGCGGCGGGCCGTAGGTCCATTGCGTGCTGGCGAAGGCGCCGAACGGTACCATGCCGCCCGTGTTGTTGCGCACATAGAGCTGGCCCATGTCGTCCGGGTTCATGCGGAACGGCGCGTCGGCCTGTACATAGACCTTCTTGATGCGGTTGTCGGTATCGAGGAAGTTGTTGACGTACTTGGCGCCCCAGGCGATAGAGAAGGACTGGTCGATGTCGGCCGCGCTGACTCCCAGCACCGCAGCCTTTTCGCGGTCGATGTTGACCTTGAAGGTGGGATTTTCGGTCTGGCCGCGCAGGCGCACCTGGGCCAGCGCCGGATCCTGCCTGGCCAATGCCAGCAACTGATCGCGTGCCCTGGCCAGCGCGTCGTGGCCGATGCCGGCGCGGTCTTCCAGTTCGAAATCGAAGCCGGAGGCGCTGCCCAGACCACGGATAGGCGGCGGGCTGATGGTGGTGATGATGGCGTCCTTGTCGTTGGCGAAGTGCTTGACGATACGATCGCTCAGCGCGGCGGCGCTCTGGTCGGCGTGGGTGCGTTGGCTCCAGTCCTTCAGGCGCAGGAATAACTGGCCTTGGTTCTGGCCGCGGCCCGCGTCGTTGTAGCCGTTGACCATGAAGGTAGCTTCGACCACATCGCGTTCCTGCTTGCGCAGGTATTCGTCGACGCGGTCCAGCACCTTGCCGGTCTGGGCTTGCGTGGCGCCGGTCGGTCCCTGCACCTGGACGAAGATGAATCCCTGGTCTTCGTTGGGCAGGAAGGAGGTCGGCAGGCGCAGGAACAGCAGCGCGGCAGCGCCTATCAGCGCCACGTAGATGAGCAGCCAGCGGCCGGAGCGCGCGATGATACGCTGCACGCCATGCAAGTACTGCTCGCGGCCCTTGTCGAAGCAGCGGTTAAACCAGCCGAAGAAGCCGCCCTCGACGGCATGGCCTGGCGCGCCGGGCTTGAGCAGCAGGGCGCATAGCGCCGGCGTCAGCGACAACGCGACAAACACCGACAGCAGCATCGACACCACAATGGTCAGCGAAAACTCGCGGTAGATGCCGCCCACCGTGCCGCCGGAGAAAGCCACCGGTACGAACACGGCGCACAGCACCAGCGCCACGCCGATCAGCGCACCGCCGATCTGGCCCATGGCCTTGCTGGTCGCCTCGATCTGGCCCAGGCCATCCTCGTGCATCACCCGCTCGACGTTTTCCACCACCACGATGGCGTCGTCGACCAGCAGGCCGATGGCCAGCACCATGCCGAACATCGATAGCGTGTTGATGGTGAAGCCCAGCGCCGCCATCATGCCGAAGGTGCCCAACAGGACCACCGGCACGGTGATCGATGGAATCAGTGTGGCGCGGACGTTCTGCAGGAACAGGTACATCACCAGGAACACTAGCGCGATACCCTCGATCAGGGTCTTGACCACTTCCTCGATCGAGATCGTGACGAAGGGTGTGATGTCGTTCGGGTACACCACCTTCAGGCCGTGCGGGAAGTAGGGGGCCAGCTGCTGCAGCTGGGCGCGGATATCCTTGGCAGTTTGCAGCGCGTTGCCGCCGGGCGCCAGCTGGATGCCGATGCCGCTGGCCGGCGCGCCGTTGTATTTGTTATCGACGTTGTAGTTCTCCGGGCCCAGGCCGATGCGCGCCACGTCGCGCAGGCGGATCTGCGCGCCGTCCGGCTGCACCTTGAGCAGGATGTTGCCGAAATCGGCGGGCGTTCGCAGCAGCGTCGATTCGGTGATGGTGGCATTGATACGCTGGTCCGGCATGGCCGGCGCTGCGCCCAGCTGGCCGCCGGAGATCTGCACGTTCTGCGCGGCCAGCGCAGCGGTGATGTCCGGCGGTGCCAGCGCGTAGCTGTTCAATTTTGCCAGGTCCAGCCAGATGCGCATCGCATACTGGGTGCCGAATACGTTCATGTTGCCGACGCCGTTGATGCGGCTCAGCGGCCCCTGGATGTTGGACACCACGTAGTTGGCGATGTCGAACTTGTTCATGCTGTTATCGGTCGAGACAAAACCCACCACCATCAGAAAGGAATTGGTGGACTTGGTCACCTGCACGCCACTCTGCTGCACTGGCGCAGGCAGCAGCGGCGTGGCCAATTGCAGCTTGTTCTGCACCTGTACCTGGGCGATATTCGGGTCGGTGCCGGTAGCGAAGGTCAGCGAGGTGGTCGATACGCCCGTGTCGTCGGTGGTCGACGACATGTACAGCAGGTTGTCGATACCGCTCATCTGCTGCTCGATCACCTGCACCACGGTGTTCTGCATGGTCTCGGCCGACGCGCCGGGGTAGGATGTGGTGATCTGCACGGTTGGCGGGGCGACCGGCGGGAACTGCTCGATAGGCAGTCCCAGCAACGCCAGCGAGCCGCACAGGATAATCAGCAGTGCTAGCACGATGGCGAACACCGGCCGCTTGATAAAGAATTGAGCCATGGCGGTTTCCTTAGTTGCCGGTTGCGGCGGAGGCGCCGGTGGCCGTCGTGGCAACGGCCACCGGCGCGCTGCTCACGCGGACCTGCATGCCCGGCTGCACATGCTGGATGCCGCCGACGATGATCCGTTCGCCATCCTTCAAGCCGCCGGTGACCACCCAGTTGCTGCCATAGGTGGTCTGCGCTTCCAGCGTGCGCTGCATCACCTTGTCGCCGGCGCCGACCACCAGCGTGGTGGCCTGGCCCTGCGGATCGTGACTGACCGCCTGCGCCGGCACCAGGATGGCGTTGCTGTTGCTGCCTTGCGCGATGCTGGCGTGGACGAACATGCCGGGCAGCAGCACGTGCTGCGGATTGGGGAACACCGCCCGCACCGTCACCGAGCCGGTGGCCGGATCGACCGTGATGCCGCTAAATTCCAGCTTGCCCGACAGCGGATAGGCACTGCCGTCTTCCAGCGTCAGCGTGACCTTGGGCTGGGCCGCGCCGTCGGGATGCAGCTCGCCGCTGGCGATGGCGCGCCGCAACTGCAAGCCGGCCACGCTGGACTGGGTCAGGTCGACGTAAATCGGATCGATCTGCTGCACGGTGGTCATCAGCGTGGCGGCGCTGGCCTGCACGTAGGCGCCTTGGGTCACTTGCGAAACCCCGCTGCGGCCGGGGATGGGCGACACCACGTCGGTGTAGCCAAGATTGATGTGCGCCGTTTCCACACTGGCCTTGGCGGCTGCCACGTCGGCGGCGGCCTGACCTTGCGCGGCCACCGCGTTGTCGTAAGCTTGCTTGCTGATGGCGTTACCGGCCACCAGCATCTTATAGCGCTCGGCCTGCGCCGTAATGGCGACCAGGTTGGCGGCGGCTTTCTGCTGAGCAGCCAGCGCATTGGCCAGCGCGGCGCGGTAAGGCGCGGGGTCGATGCGGTACAGCAACTGCCGGCCTTTGACGTCGGCGCCTTCCTCGAAGTTGCGCTGCTGTACCACGCCGTCCACCCGCGCGCGCACCTGCGCCACCAGGTACGGCGCGGTGCGGCCCGGCAGTTCGAGATAGACTGGGACGCTGGCGCGGTGCACCATCGCCACCGTCACTTCCGGCGCAGCCGCAGGCGGGGTCGCCGGCTGCTTACGCTGGCAGCCGGCCAGGCCGGCGGCCAGCAACACGGTGCAGTAGATAGCTGTTGGTCGAACTTGCATGATGTCGATATCCCATGGCTTGCATGGCTGCGGCGGGATGCCACAAGCCTTGCGGCCATTCTGCATCACAGGCCATGAACGCAGATTCTAGGGAATATGAACAATTTTTAATGTCGCAGCGGCGCCGGTGCGCGCAGGGCGATATGGCAGCCCTGTGCGCTGTCGAGGATGGCGATCTGCAGGCCGTGCAGACGCGCCACGGCAGCCACCAGGCTCAGCCCCAGGCCGTTGCCGGGCAAGTGGCGGCTGCTTTCCGAACGGTGGAAACGCAGAAACACCGCCTCGCGCTCGGATGACGCAATGCCTGGCCCGCTGTCGCTTACGTCGATGCGCAAGCCGTCCGGCTGCTGGCTCAGCGTGACGGCGATGCGGCCGCCGGCCGGGGTGAATTTGATGGCGTTGTCGATCAGGTTAGCCACCGCCTCGAACAGCAGGCTGGGATCGCCGCGCATAGTCCATGCCAGGCCGGGCGGGCGAATATAGGCCAGCGCGATCTGCTTATCGTCAGCGCTGGGTTCGTAAAACTCCACCGCATCGTCAGCAATGGCCGCCAGGTCGACCGTGCCGAAGCCGGCACGGCGCGCGCCATCTTCCACTTCGGAGATGCGCAGCATGGCGTTGAAGGTGGTCAGCAGCGACTGGGTTTCCTCGATGGCCGCCGTCACCACCGCCTGGTAGTCCGCCACGCTGCCGGCGCGGCGCTGCGCCCGTTCCAGGCCGGCCAGCAGGCGCGCCAGCGGCGTGCGCAGGTCATGCGCGATGCCGTCGCAGGCGCCTTTGACTTCATGCATCAGGCGTTCGATATCGTCCAGCATGCCGTTGACCACGGCCACCAGCCGGTCCAGGTCGTCGCTGGCGCTGTCCCGCCGCTGCGGCAGCCGCTGGCTCAAATCGCCCGAGACGATGGACTGGATCGCGCCGGTGATGGCGTCCAGCCGTTGCACAGCGCGGCGGCCGATCAGCGCGGCGCCGGCTAGGCCCATCAGCAGCGTCAGTGCCGCCGCCGTGGCCAAGGCGCGCAGCAGCATGCCGTTGAAGTAGCGTATTTCGTTCAAGTCCTGCGACAGCACCAGCATGCGCGCATCCGGTAGCGGATAGGCCACCACCCGCAGTTCGCGCGGCTGGCCACGGTCGATGACGTTCAGCGTATAGGGCCGTCCGGCTTGCTCGATCGCGGGGCGGGCGGCGGGGAAGGTGCCAGCCAAATGTTCGCCGTCGGGGCCGAACAGGCCAAATGGCCGCTCGTCCTGCGGGTCCAGCCTGGCGTGGTCGGCGACGCGAGCACGCAGTTCGGCGGCGGGGCTGCGCAGCACGGCGTTACGCTCGCGCGGCAGCCACTCGTCGATGCGCCCCATCTCGTAGCTGGAAATCTGCACATACAGGAAGCCGAATAGCAGCACCGCGATCAGGCCATACAAGGCCATGAACAGCAGTGCCATGCGGAAGCTGGCGGCGCGCCGCAGGTCGGCCAGCCGTAGCGCGCCGGCGTCGTGCCAGCGCTTACTCGGCTTCGCGGAAGACATAGCCGGCACCGCGCAGCGTATGGATCAGCGGCGCGCTGCCGTCTGGGTCGATCTTCTTGCGCAGGCGGCTGATGTGGACGTCGATGACGTTGCTGCGCTCATCGCTGCGATAGTCCCACACCGCCTCGAACACCATGGTGCGGGTCAGCACCTGGCCGGCATTGCGGAACAGGTATTCCAGCAGGCGGAATTCACGCGGCTGCAAGTCGATGGGCTGGCCCGCCAGCCGCACGGTATGGGTCAGCAAATCCATTTCCAGCCTGCCCAGCTGGAAGCCGGTGACGGCCGCCGGGCCGTCGCGGCGGCGCAGCAGTGCGTCGATGCGGGCCGTCAGTTCGATGAAGTCGAAGGGCTTGGACAGGTAGTCGTCGCCGCCGGCGCGCAGGCCGCGCACGCGCTCGTCGACGGCCGACAGTGCGCTGAGGATCAGCACCGGCGTGGCTATGCCAGCGGTGCGCAGCGTCGACAGCACGGCCAGGCCATCCAGGCCGCCGGGCATCATGCGGTCCAGTACAATTACATCGAAGCTGTCGCCGACGGCGCGCAGCAGTCCGGCGCGGCCATTGTTGGCCAGCTCCACCTGGTGCCCATGGTCGCTCAAGGCGGCCTGGAGTTCCTGTGCGGTTTGCGCGTCGTCTTCGATTACCAATACCCGGGCCATGTCTGGCTGCCTCCTGTTGCGGCGCCTCGCGGCAAAATCGCCATGGCGCGCTGATATACTGCTGCAGTATGCCGCGCCACCGGCTAACGGCGGTTCGCGCCAACATGAACAATCGTTCATGTTGGCGCCGGCGCTGGCCATTATGGAAAGAATTCGGGCATGCGTCTACTGCTGATTGAAGACGATCCGCGCTCGGCCCAGTACCTGATACGGGGCCTGGCCGAGAGCGGGCACGTGGCTGACCACGTCGCCGACAGCGCGACCGGCCTGGCGATGGCCGGCGAGGGTATCTACGACGTGGTGGTACTGGATCGGCGCCTGCCGGGCCTGGACGGCATCGCCTGGCTGGAGCAACTCCGGCGCAGCGACCGCCGCACGCCGGTGCTGATGATCAGCGCGCTGGGCACGGCGCAGCAGCGGGTCGAAGGCTTGCGCGCCGGCGCGGACGATTACCTGGTCAAGCCCTATGCCTTTGCCGAAATCCTGGCGCGCATCGAAGCGCTGGCGCGGCGCAACGACGCCAGCCGCCGGCAGCCGGTGCTGACGCTGGCCGACCTGACGCTGGACACCGTGGCCCGCACCGCGCGCCGCGGCGGCCGCGACCTGCAATTGCAGCCGCGCGAATTCCAGCTGCTGGAGCTGCTGCTGCGCCGTCCGGGCCATGTGCTGAGCCGCGCCATGCTGCTGGAGGCGGCCTGGGATTACGATTTCGACCCGCGCGGCAGCATCATCGACATGCATATGCACCGGCTGCGGCGCAAGGTTGATCAGGGTTTTGCGGTAGCGCTGATCCATACGGTAGCGGGCGCCGGCTACTGTGCGCGCACAGGCGTGTGACTTGATTTATCTTTTTGCATCGTTGCCGTTACTGTAATTGGATAGAATGTAGCTTGGTCCAAGCGCGCGGAGGTTACCTTGTTTAACAGTACAGTCCTGGAAGTGGGCATCGGCCTGATTTTTTGTTTTTGCGCCGTCAGCCTGATCGTCAGTTCGATCAACGAAGGCCTCTCATCGTTTCTCCAGATGCGCGGCAAGTATCTGCGGAAAGGGATACAGACCTTGTTGAACGAGCCGGCCGGCGCCGGGCTGGTACTGGATCTGTACAAGCATGCCGGCTTCAACCCGCATTCGAACGGTACGGAGAGCAGCATCAAGGGCATGAAAGATCTGCCGTCGTATGTGGAACCGAGTCAGTTCGCGGTGGCCTTCACCGAGATCCTACAGACCCGCTCGCCAGTGCCTACCGATTTGAATTCGGCGATCCAGGGCGTGCCGGATGCGCAGCTGCGCCAGCTGCTGTCGAATATGTACCGCCGCGCCGGCGCCGATGTGCACCGCTTCGAGGCGGAACTGGCGACCTGGTTCGACCGCTCCATGCAGCGCCTCTCCGGCAGCTACAAGCGTACCATCCAGTGGTGGACGGTGCTGATCGGCTTTGCGCTGGCGCTGCTGATGAATATCGACGCGCTGCATTTGTTCAAAGTGCTGTGGGCGCATCCTGCGCTGGTGAGCAAGCTGTCCGCGTCGCAGCTGAGCGACGCCAATAGCGCCATTGCCGGCTTGACTGCCGCCAGCCTGCCCATCGGCTGGGAGCTGCCGCCGTTCAGCTACAGCCCCGGCCAGATGGCGCAGATGGCAGCCGGCTGGGTCATCACCGCGTCGTCGACGCTGTTCGGCGCGCCGTTCTGGTTCGACTTGCTACAGAAAGTGACCAATCTGCGCGGCACCGGCCCCAAGGTGCCATAAGGATGTCCAAGTCATTGCCCACGCCGTTGCCCATTTCTTGCGGCACGCTGATCGTCAATGCCGCCGGCCAGTTGTTGCTGTGCCACGTTACCGGCACGACCAAATGGGATATCCCGAAAGGCATGCTGGATGACGGCGAGACGGCGCTGCAGGCGGCGCGCCGCGAGCTGCTTGAGGAAGCCGGCCTGCAGCTGGACGATCTGTCGTGGGACGACCTGGGCGTGTTTGACTACCGCCCCGACAAGCGCCTGCACCTGTTCCGTGTGCGTTGCGGCGACCGCCTCGGCGACCTCAGTCAGCTGCACTGCACCAGCATGTTCGAGCACGAAGTGACCGGCGTACTGACGCCGGAATGCGACGGCTTCCGCTGGGCCGAGCGGCGCGAGATTGCCGCCCTGTGCTGGAGCCGCATGGGCCGGCGGCTGATGGCGCTGGACTGGTAAGACGCGCCTGCGGTCATCACGTGCCGGCAGCTTTCAGCGCATCGACAAACACCCCTACCTTCTGGCTGACGTGGGCGGTGTGCGGATACCGCGCATGGATAGGGCGCCGGCACCGGTTTTTCCTGGGGCGCAAGCTGCAGGCTTGGTTGGGACTTTCGGGAGTTGCCGATTGCGCCGGCCTGACCGACAATGGCTGCTTGACCAGCATGGACGGAGAAGCAATGGCACAGGGCATCGCGCGGATAGGCAAGGACGGTTACCGTACCGAGATCGAAGTGGGCGGCCATGCGCTGGTATCGGATGAGCCGGCGCGGCGCGGCGGCAAGGGCGCAGGGCCGGCGCCGTATGAGCTGGTGCTGGCCGGCCTGGGCGCCTGCACCGCCATCACGCTGCGCATGTACGCCGACCGCAAGCAGTGGCCGATGGAGTCGCTGGAGGTAGGACTGCACATGCTCCCCGACGGCGACGGCATCTTGGTCGAGCGCACGCTGACGGTCCACGGCGCGCTCGACGACGCGCAAAAAACGCGGCTGGCGGAAATCGCCGAAAAGACGCCGGTTACGCTGACGCTGAAAGCGGGCATGCGCATCACCACCCGCGTGCTATAAGCGGCGTCAGGCCGCCATCTTGCCGTCCGCCTCGCGCTGCGCCGTCTGGATGCGCGGGAAGTTATCTTCGATCCAGTCCAGCAGCACTTCCAGCCGTTCCGCGGCTTCGCGCCCTAGCGGCGTCAGGCTGTATTCCACATGGGGCGGCACCACTTGCTGCGCCACCCGCAGCACCATGCCGTCATAGGCCAGCGCCTCCAGCGTTTGCGCCAGCATCTTTTCACTGACGCCGCCGATTTCGCGCCGCAGCTGGCTGAAGCGGTGCGTGCCGCCCAATAGCACCACCAGCACCAGCGTACCCCAACGGCTGGTGATGTGGCTGAGCACCGCGCGCGACGGGCAATCGGCCGCCAGCAGCTGGCCGCGCTGGTTGGCGTTAAGGTCTTTTATCAGCTTGCGCAGAGATTTGCTGGTTGGCTGGGACATGATGCGATTCCTCCATACTTACCAAAATGTACGTACTTACAATTCGTAAGTGCTGTCGCTATTATACGGTTCTCCACACCTGAACCTAAAGGAAACACCATGATCGTCGTTACCGCCGCCACCGGCCAGCTGGGCCGCCTTGTCATCGCCGAACTGCTGAAGCGCACGCCGGCCGCCAACATCGTCGCCGCCGTGCGCAACGTTAGCAAGGCAGCCGACCTGGCCGCGCTGGGCGTGCAAGTGCGCCACGCCGACTACACCGAGCCGGCATCGCTGGCATCCGCGTTTGCCGGCGCCGCCAGGGTGTTGCTGATTTCGTCCGATACGCTGGGTCAGCGCGTGGCGCAGCACCGCAACGTCATCGATGCGGCAGTGCGCGCCAAAGTCGGCTTGCTGGCCTACACCAGCATATTGCGCGCCGACACCTCGGAACTGGGACTGGCCGGCGAGCACAGGGAAACCGAAGCGCTGGTGCGCGCATCCGGCCTGCCGTTCTCCCTCCTGCGCAACGGCTGGTACCAGGAGAACTACACCGCCAGCCTGGGGGCGGCAGTGGCGCACGGCGTGATCCTGGGCAGCGCACGGCAGGGCCGCATCGCAGCGGCGGCGCGCGCCGATTATGCGGCGGCGGCGGCCGAGGTGCTGAGCATGTCCGCGCAAGCGCAGGCGGTCTACGAACTGGCTGGCGAGAGCGCCTTCACGCTGGAGGAGCTGGCTGCGGAAGTGAGCCGCCAAAGCGGCAAGACCGTGCGCTACGAGGATATGCCGCAGCAGGAATACTGCCAGGCGCTGCTCGGCTTAGGCCTGCCGGAAGGGCTGTCGAACCTGCTGGCCGATTCCGATGCCTGCGCCGCGCGCGGTGCGCTCGATGGCAAGGGCGGCGTGCTGTCCGAGTTGATCGGACGCCCGACCCGGACCCTGGCCGAAGCGGTGCGCGCGGCGTTGTAAGCGACACTAGCGGCGCCGCAGCAAATAATTTTTGCGGTGTTCCTCAAGTTCGCCAGCCAGGCGACAGCCAGCGAGAACTCGAGCAATACCAGGACCTGAGGCGCCCCGGAACGGAATGATCGCGCCATGGTAAGATCGCGGGATCATGAAACTGTCACGTCCATCCCGCTGCCTTGCGGCTGTCATCGCGCTATTCTGCCTGCTGTTCTCACAGCTGGCGGTGGCGTCGTATGCCTGCCCCAATCTGTTGGGGGAACAAGTGCAGCGGGTGTCGGCCACGCCGATGCCCGGCTGTACCGGCATGATGGACATGGGCCAGCCCAGCCTGTGCCAGGCCCACTGCGATAGCGGCCACCAGTCGCTGGACACGCCGGATGCGCCGCAGGTAGCGCCTTTCCTTGCTTGCGGGCTGACGCTGGTGTTGCCCGATAGCGTCGCTGTTGAACCGGCCGCGCCGCTGCATCCCGATGTCGCTTTGCTGGCGCGCGCCACCGCACCGCCGCTCGCCATACGCCACTGCTGCTTGCGCATTTAATCCTCCCGATTGCCTAACCTGTCCCGTCCTGCGCGTCTGCGCACGGACGGCATGTCCTGTCGCATTCTGGAGTTGTCATGTCTTCTCATTCTGTTTTGCCGCGTGCCGGCGCTGCGCTATTGGCGCTGGCGCTGGCCGCCGGCGCGCTGGCCGCGCCACCCGAACTGACGCTGGCCGAAGCCCAGCGCCTCGCCCTGCAACGCTCGCGCCAGCTGGCCGGCGCCGATCTGGCGGCCGATGCCGCGCGCCAACTGGCGGTGGCAGCCGGCCAGTTGCCCGATCCGGTGCTCAAGGCCGGTATCGATAACCTGCCAGTCAGCGGCGCCGACCGCTTCAGCACCGGCGCCGATTTCATGACCATGCGCCGGCTTGGCGTTGCGCAGGAGCTGACCGGTGCCAACAAACGCCGCCTGCGCGCATCCGTCTACACGCTGGAAGCCGATCGCAGCGTAGCCGCCAAGGCCGTGGCGGCAGCCGCGATCGAGCGCGATACCGCGCTGGCCTGGCTGGATTATTACTTTGCGTGCCAGTCCGCGGAGCTGATCGCCGAACAGGAAGTACAGGCCGGCAACGTGGTCGAAGCGGCGGCTGGCGCCTACCGTGCGGGCCGTGGCAGTCAGGCCGACTGGCTGGCGGCACGCGCCGCGCTGGTGACGGTGCAAGACCATGCCAGCGAAAACGCACGCCTGGTCCGCAATGCCGCCACCATGCTGACCCGCTGGACGGGCATCGCCACCGCACCGGCACTGGCGGCGCCGCCGGCGATGGATGCGATCGAGCTCGATTCCGCCACGCTGCAAAGCCAGTTGGCCCATCATCCCGACATCGCCGTACTGGAACGGCAGGAGCAGATCGCACAGGCGGCGGTCACGCTGGCCGAGGCCGATCGCAAGCCCGATTGGAGCGTGGAGCTGGCCTTCCAGCAGCGCGGCCCGGCCTACTCGAACATGGTTTCGCTCGGCCTGTCGCTGCCTTTGCAATGGGACCGCAAGGACCGCCAGGACCGCACGCTGGCGGCGCGCGTGTCGCAAGCGGGGCAGGCCAGGGCGGAGCGCGAGGAGATGTTGCGTGCCCACGTGGCCGATACCGAAGCGCTGATCGCCGAATGGCAGAACGGCCGCGAGCGCGTCGCTCGCTACGAGCATGAGTTGCTGCCGCTGGCGCACGAGCGCAGTGCGGCGGCAGCAGCGGCCTACCGCGGCGGCAAGGCATCGCTGGCCGAACTGCTGGCGGCGCGCAGCGGCGAGCTGGATGTGCGCTTGCAGACCCTGCGGTTGCAGACCGACACGGCTCGCCTGTGGGCGCGCCTGAATTTCCTATTCCCCAGCGAGCTGGCGAATCTGCATGCCACCACGGCCCACCAGGAGTCGCCATGAAACAACAACCTATCCTCCCTTACGCAATTAGCGCCATCGTGGCTGCCGCCGTCGGTTACGGCTTGTACTGGAGTGGCCTGCAGCAAGGCAAACCCAGCGCGCCAGACAGTGTGGCGGTCAGCGCGGAGAAAAAGCCGCTGTACTGGCACGATCCCATGGTCCCGGGCCAGAAGTTCGACCATCCCGGAAAATCGCCGTTCATGGACATGCAACTGGTGCCGGTCTACGCAGGTGAAGGCAGCGGCGGTGATTCCGGCGGCGTGACGATCGATCCGCGCGTGCAGCAGAACCTCGGCCTGCGCACCGCACCGGTCACGCGCGGCGATGCGGCGCCGGCGCTGTCGGTGGTCGGCAATATCGCCTACAACGAGCGCGATGTGACACTGGTACAGGCACGTAGCAACGGCTACGTGGAGCGCCTGTATGTCAAGGCGCTGCTCGATCCGGTACGCAAAGGCCAGCCGTTGGCCGAGCTGTACGTGCCGGACTGGATCGCCGCGCAGGAGGAGTTCCTCAGCGCGCGCCGTCTGCACGGGCCGGACATGGAGGGTGTAGTTGACGCGGCGCGCCAGCGCATGCGCCTGGCCGGCATGAGCGAGGCGCAGGTACGGCTGGTCGAATCGAGCGGCAGCGTGCATGCCCGCACTACGATAGCCGCGCCGGCAGATGGCGTGGTGACGGAACTGGGCGTACGCGAAGGCATGACGCTGCAATCCGGTGCGACCTTGTTCCGCATCGGCGGCTTGGGTAGCGTGTGGATACTGGCCGAAATTCCCGAAGGCGCGGCGGGGCAGGTGCGTCCCGGTGCGCAGGTGGAAGCCAGCGTGGCGGCGCTGCCCGGCAGCGTCTTCAAGGGAAAAGTTGAGGCACTGCTGCCCAGGGTTGATGCGGCCACGCGCACGCTGCAGGCGCGCATCGTGCTGGCCAATCCCGGCGGGCGGCTGGCGCCGGGCATGTTTGCGACGCTGGCGCTGACGCCGGGCGCTCGCCGCAGCGCGCTGCTGGTGCCGTCGGCAGCGGTGATACAGACCGGTACCCGCAGCTTGGTGATGCTGGCGCAGGACCGCGGCCGGTACGTGTCGCGCGACGTGCAGGCCGGCGCGCAAGTCAATGGCATGACCGAAATCCGCGCCGGGCTGGCGGAAGGGCAGACGGTAGTGGTGTCCGGCCAGTTCCTGGTCGATTCGGAAGCGAGCCTGCGCGCCACCGCTACTCGCGCCGAAGAAGCGCCGCCGGCGCCGCCGCAGGGAGAGCGTCGATGATCGCCCGCCTGATACGCTGGTCCATCGCCAACCGCTTTGTAGTGTTGCTGGCGGCCATCGCGCTGGCCGCGGGCGGCGCGTGGTCGCTGGCGCGCACGCCGCTCGATGCGCTGCCCGACCTGTCGGATGTGCAGGTCATCATCCGCACCACCTGGCCCGGGCAGGCGCCGCAGATCGTCGAGAATCAGATCACCTACCCGCTCACCAGCACCATGCTGTCGGTGCCGGGTGCGAAGACGGTGCGCGGCTATTCCTTCTTCGGCGATTCTTACGTCTACGTGCTGTTTGAGGACGGTACCGATCCGTACTGGGCGCGTTCGCGCGTGCTGGAGTACCTGAGCCAGGTGCAAGCCAGGCTGCCGCCACAGGCGCGCGCCGCGCTGGGGCCGGACGCCACTGGCGTTGGCTGGATCTATGAATACGCGCTGGTCGACCGCAGCGGCACCATGGACCTGGCGCAGCTGCGCGCCTTGCAGGACTGGTTCCTGAAATTCGAGCTGAAGGCGGTGCCCGATGTGTCGGAGGTGGCCAGTGTGGGTGGCATGGTGCGCCAGTACCAGATCGTGCTAGACCCTGACAAGCTGCGCGCCTACGGCATCCCGCACGGCGCGGTGATCGAAGCGGTGCAGCGCGCCAACCAGGAGAGCGGCGGCTCGGTGCTGGAGCTGGGCGAGGCTGAATACATGGTGCGCGCCTCCGGCTACCTGCAATCGCTGGACGACTTTCGCCAGATTCCGCTGCGTGCCAGCGAGGCCGGCGTGCCGGTGCGGCTAGGCGACGTGGCCCGCATCCAGCTGGGACCGGAGACGCGGCGCGGCATCGCCGACCTCAATGGCGAAGGCGAAGTGGCCGGCGGCGTGATCGTCATGCGCTCCGGGAAGAACGCGCTGGACACCATCGCCGCCGTCAAGCGCAAGCTGGCCTTGCTCAAGGCCAGCTTGCCGCGCGGCGTGGAAATCGTGCCGGTATACGACCGCTCGCAGCTGATCGAGCGCGCGACCGGCAACCTGCAGCACAAGCTGGTGGAGGAGTTCATCGTGGTGGCGCTGGTGTGCCTGGTGTTCCTGTTCCATCTGCGCTCGGCGCTGGTGGCGATCGTGTCGCTGCCGCTGGGGATACTGGCGGCTTACACCATCATGCGCTACCAGGGTGTGAACGCCAACATCATGTCGCTGGGCGGGATTGCGATCGCCATCGGCGCCATGGTCGACGCGGCGGTGGTGATGATAGAGAACGCGCACAAACACATCGAAGCCTGGCGCCACGATCATCCGGGGCAAACGCTGGAGGGCGCCGAGCACTGGCGCGTGATCGGCGACGCGGCTGCCCAGGTGGGACCGGCGCTGTTTCTGTCGTTGCTGATTATCGTGCTGTCCTTCGTGCCGGTGTTTACGCTGGAGGCGCAGGAGGGCAGGCTGTTTGCGCCGCTGGCTTACACCAAGACCTATGCGATGGCCGCTGCAGCGATGCTGGCGGTGACGCTGATTCCGGTGCTGATGGGCTATCTGGTGCGCGGCCGGATTCCCGATGAGCGCAGCAATCCGCTGAACCGCGCGCTGATCGCCGCCTATCGTCCGTTACTGGACGCGGTGCTGCGCCGTCCGCGCACCACGCTGGTGGTGGCGGCCTTGATCGTGGCTGCATCGTTGTGGCCGGCGCTGCGGCTGGGCGGCGAATTCATGCCGCCGCTGGATGAGGGCGACCTGCTGTACATGCCGTCGGCGCTGCCGGGCATCAGTATCGGCAAGGCCAGTCAGCTGCTGCAGCAGACCGACCGCCTGATCAAGACCGTGCCGGAGGTGCAGAGCGTGTTCGGCAAGGCGGGGCGGGCCGAATCGGCAACCGACCCGGCGCCGTTGGAGATGTTCGAGACCACCATCCAGTTCAAGCCGCGCGCGCAGTGGCGTGCCGGGATGACGCCCGACAAGCTGGTGGCCGAGCTGGACCGCATCGTGCAGGTGCCCGGCCTGTCCAATGTCTGGGTGCCGCCCATCCGCAACCGCATCGACATGCTGGCGACCGGCATCAAGAGCCCGGTGGGCATCAAGGTGGCCGGTGCCAGCCTGCAGCAGATCGACCGCGTTGCCGCGCAGATCGAAAAAGTGGTAGCCAGGGTGCCGGGCGTGACTTCGGCGCTGGCCGAACGCCTGAACGGCGGGCGCTATATCGACGTGCATATCGACCGCGCAGCCGCAGGGCGCTACGGCATGAACGTGGCGGATGTGCAGAGCATCGTTTCCAGCGCCATCGGCGGCGACAACATAGGCGAGACCGTCGAAGGCCGCCAGCGCTTCCCCATCAACTTGCGCTATCCGCGCGAGTTGCGCGATTCGCTCGACCAGTTGCGCGTCTTGCCGGTGCTGACGCCGCGCGGCGCGCAGATCCGCCTGGGCGACGTGGCGGCGCTGCGCATTGCCGACGGCCCGGTGATGCTAAAGAGCGAGAACGGCCAACTGTCCGGCTGGATCTATGTCGACATCCGCGGCCGCGACCTCAGCTCGGCGGTGCGCGCCATGCAGCAGGCAGTGGCGCGTGAGGTGGTGCTGCCGGCTGCTTATGCCTTGTCCTGGTCGGGCCAGTTCGAGTACCTGGAGCGGGCCGCGGCGCGGCTGAAGGTGGTGGTGCCGGCCACGCTGGCCATCATCTTCCTGCTGCTGTACCTGACCTTCCGCCGCTTCGACGAGGCAGCACTGATCATGGCCACCTTGCCGTTCGCGCTGGCCGGCGGCTTCTGGTTGCTATGGCTGCTGGGGCATAACCTGTCGGTGGCCGGCGGCGTCGGCTTCATTGCCCTGGCCGGCGTGTCGGCCGAATTCGGCGTCATCATGCTGCTATACCTGAAGAACGCATGGGAAGCGCGGCTGGCCGCCGGCGCTGCCGATGACGCCGCGCTGCTGGAGGCAATCGTCGAAGGTGCGGTGCTGCGGGTGCGACCCAAGGCGATGACGGTGGCGGTGATCGTGGCCGGCCTGGTGCCGGTGATGGTGGGCGAGGGCAGCGGCTCGGAAGTCATGCAGCGCATCGCCGCGCCGATGGTGGGCGGCATGATTACCGCGCCGCTACTGTCGCTGTTCGTGGTGCCGGCCGTCTACCTGCTGCTGCGCCGGCGCTAGCGGACCTGCCCCCGGGTTTTGCGCCAGTGCGTCGTTGATGGCGGCGTACAGCGCATCGAGGTCGATCGGCTTGGTCAGGTAGCGGAAAAAGCCGGCCGCGATGCCGCTGCGGATGTCGCTGTGCATGGCGTTGGCCGTCAGCGCGATCACCGGGATGTGGGCGGTGCGCGCGTCGGCGGCCAGCACTTTTTTCGCTTCGTTGCCGCTCATGCCGGGCAGGTTGATGTCCATCAGGATCAGGCGCGGTTGCTCGCGGATGGCCAGCGCGATGCCCTGCGGCGCGTCGATCGCGGTGATCAGCTGCAGACCACCGCGGAAGCTGATCACGTCTTCGATCAGTTTAAGACTGGCCGGGTTGTCTTCGACGTACAAAATGGTGGCCGATTCGCCACTGTCATTGGCGATGCTCAGCGGTATCTCCACGGTGTCGGCACTTGCCACTGCCGGCCGTGGCTCCTGCGGCAAGGCCGGGAGTTCGATGCTAAATACGCTGCCGACACCGACCGTGCTGCTGACGCCCAGCGTGCCGCCCATCAGTTCCACCAGGCGCTTGGTCACCACCAGTCCGATGCCGGTGCCTTCCTCCGTGCCGGCTTCCTGGCCCAGGCGGTTGAAGGGCTGGAACAGCGCTTCCATCTGCTGCGGATTCAGCCCAGGGCCGGTGTCCTGCACCGAGATGCGCACGCACTGCGCTGCGAGTGTGACATTGAGCACCACCGCGCCGCCCTTGCGGTTGTACTTGATCGCATTCGACAGCAGGTTCAAGATGATTTGTTTGAGGCGCGTATGGTCGGCCCGCACCACCACCGGCTCGGCCTCGGGATACAGCATGCGGATGCCGCGCCGCGCCGCTTGCTCCTCGACCATCGCTGCCACGTCGTCCAGCAGCTGCGGCAGCTGCACCGGTTCCAGCGACAGGCTCATATTGCCCGATTCGATCTTGGCCAGGTCGAGGATCTCGTCGATCAGGGCCAGCAGATGTCGGCCGGCGGTGATGATGTTGTGCACGAAGGAACGCTTCTGTTCTTCGGTCGATGGCAGGGCGTCGTTGGCCAGCAGTTGCGAGAAACCGAGGATGGCGTTCAGGGGTGTGCGCAGTTCGTGCGACATGCTGGTCAGGAAGCGGTCTTTGGCCAGGTTGGCGCGCTCCAGTTCATATTTCTGCTCGTTGAGGGCACGCTCGATGCGCTTGCGGTCGGTGATGTCGCGGATCGCCGACGACACCAGCACGCCGTCCTCGGTCTCCAGCGGCGACAGGCTGATCTCGACCGGGAATTCGCTGCCATCGCGGCGCAAACCATACAGTTCCAATCCTGCGCCCATTGAGCGTGGCCGTGGCTGGCGCACGAAGCCGCTCCGCAACGCTGGGTGTTGGGCGCTGAAGCGGGCCGGAATCAGCACTTCGATCTTCTTGCCCAGTAACTCGGCGCGCGGATAGCCAAACAGCAGCTCGGTCTGCGAATTGACCAGCACGATCTCGCCCGCCTGATTGACAATGACGATGGCGTCCGGCGCCGATTCCAGCAGGCCGCGGAACTTCTGCTCCGCTTTCTTGCGTTCGCTGACGTCGCGGATCGCACTGATGACGAAGGTTCCGGCCTCGGTCTCGATCGGCGACAGGCTGATCTCGACCGGGAATTCAGCGCGGTCCTGGCGTACACCATGCAGTTCCAGGCCTGCGCCCATGGTGCGGGGGCGCGGCTGCTCGAAGTAGCGCGAGCGGTGGCCGACGTGCGCCTCGCGGAAGCGCTCCGGTAGCAGCACTTCGATGCGCTGGCCGAGCAGCTCACCGGACTGGTAGCCGAACAGGCGCTCGGCCTGGGTGTTGGCCAGCACGATAGTGCCGGTGAGGTTGGTGACAATGATGCTGTCCGGCGTGGATTCGAACACACTGCGGAACTTTACTTCCATCAGTTGAGCATCGCGCGTCGCCTTCAGCTGGGTCATGTCCTTGGTGGTGGAGACGATGTACTGGATCTGGCCCTGGTGGTCTGACACGACGATGCTGGAGGCATCGACATAAATCAGGCCGCCGTCTTTTTTCTTGCGCAGCATTTCGTAGTCGGAGGCGCCGCTGTCGGCCAGCTTACGTGCGATACCCTTGTCGGTGTTGGCTTGGCCGGGCAGGGAGATCAGCGACCACAGATTGTTGCCGACCGCCTCGTCGGCACTGTAGCCAAAAATGCGCTCGGCGCCGTTGGTCCAGCGCACGATAATGTGGTCGCGGGTGGTGACAATCACGCCGCCAGGAGCGTTGCTCAAGATTAACTGATCCAGGTCATCGGGCATGGTTATTTTGAGGAATCCAAAATTATTTAAATATAAAGTAATTTTTAAATGTAACCAGCACCGGCATCGCTGTCAATTTACTTGTCAATTGATACTGTTGCTATTCGGGTCTGCTGCCGGCATGCTGAATTTTGTGAAACGAAGCGCATTACCGCTGTGGATCTTGATCGGTTGCGCGGCAAACCTCGTCTTTCAAGGTGGGGGCAAGAGCGCGGACGGCAAAGCCGTCCTTGCCTTTGACTCTAGTGCGCAGTCTGCTGTTGTTCGATGTACTGGCGGA